>ERZ795048.777-NODE-777-length-32013-cov-6.020245_pt1 | contig 32013 bp, 29 predicted proteins | sample MGYA00375132_ERZ795048 | MGnify/ENA primary metagenome ERZ795048 (study PRJEB30177, sample SAMN05720225) | activated sludge metagenome | isolation source: Anaerobic digester | place: Hong Kong | collected 2014-12-17 ... | reverse complement strand
AAAGCTATAATTGTTTAATGTGTTTAAGATTTCGGCTGAACTTAATGTAAGCAGCAGAAATTTTAAACACATTTTTTAAAATCCAAAATACGCCGATCAATTGGCATAGTAACAGAAATAGGAGGACCAACATATCCATGTAAATAATCAAATCGGTATTTCTTTCCAAATTCGATTTCTGAAGAAATACAGGTATGGCGGTAAAAAACACATAGACGAAAGAGATTAAAAATCAAACCATAGCATTCAACATGACCACAATTTCACTTCGGATATTTGCTTTTAACACTTGGAAATCGGCATGAACAATAGGCCTTCCGAAGCAGATTTGAACTGTAGTCCATGGTATCCAAAACTGGCGAAAAAAATGGCCCAAAAAAGTGTCGCTACCTACCCATGCATTGTTTTTATCGTAATAATGTATCGCACATGGAATAACAGGCACACCCAACTCGGCTGCAATTTTAAATGTACCGTTTTTGAAGGGTTTTAGTTCAGGACCTTTTGTTGTTGTACCCTCGGGGAATACCGTAACCGGAATATTGTTGGCTATTGATTGTTTGATCTTGTTCATGGTAGCCAATAAACTTTTCATATCGTCGCGCTTAACCAATATCAAACGGCCGGCTTTAACTGCCTGACCTAAAATTGGCCAGCTCTTTATTTCTTCCTTTGCTACAAAAACCGAAGGAGAAAAAGCAGCCAACAAGAAAATATCGATGTAACTGCGATGATTGGGCATAATAATAAACTTAACAGGAAAGCCAATTTTGTTTCTTTTCACAACAATGCCTAAAATCAAAAGCATTGCCTTGCCCCAATTTCGCATCGACCAAAAATTATATTTTCTGGTCATACCCGATATCTTATCTTCAATTAATACTGTCAGTACAAAAAAAACTGATACAAGAATAAGCAATAAAAAACGCAAAAAAGTAAAGGGGAAAAACAAAACACTTAATACAATCCTCATATTTCACTGTTATTGTTTTGGCTATTGCACAACCTTTATCAGTTTTTGGGTATCGTAACCGCGCTTTTGGGCTTTATCGATCAACATTTGGTAAGTTGCACTGTCCATTTCGGGTGTGCGGCTTAAAATCCACAAATAATCGTCGGTATTGCTGCCAATTAAAGCATACTGGTAGTTTTCATCAAGCTCAAGAATATTGTAAGGCCCATAAAAGAACAAGAAGAACGACACCTCGAGGCGCCGGGGTTTAGCAGCATCTTTCAAGCGGGCTTTTCCAACAGCAGTTTTATGTTTTCCGTTTTTATAACCTTGGTTCAATACCTTAATCTTTCCATCGTTGCGTAACGAGTAAGTTGCCGTAACCTTTTCGAGCCCTCGTTCAAATTTATGATCAAAACGGGCAATTTCGTACCAAGTACCCAAATATTTGTCGAGTTGAAACTCGAAATTATTTGCAATTGTTTGATCGGGTTGTGCCATAATATTTTGTGTAAATATGCCTAAAAAAGCAAAAAGCATTATACTAAACTTTCTCATTTCATTATATTTAAAAAATTACATAATTACTCACTTACGTATTTTCAAAAACGATGAAGCATACCTATACCCTTCGGTTTCAGCCTTCAAAAAATCGTATAAATCGGCTTTCGACACCATGGCATGCTGCAAAATGACACCAGCCATACCATAAACAGCCGGAAAAAGCGACTTAGCCACACCATAATAGCCATCGAGAAAATTTTTAATTCCCCCCGAAACGATCAATTGTAAGTTTTTATTCGCTGCATCTTTGTGCAAGTTATTGGCGAAGTCAATCATTTCGTTTACACTATGGCCAAACATCGATAGTGGATACATGTATTGGGCATGGCCGCCTGCATTGCGCATTATTTCGATATTGGCGAAGTTAGTACCGCCAAAAGCTGCAAACTCGATACCATCAATGGGCAATTGCATAAGCATTTTTAAACTTTCGGGGCCAATGCCCTGCCCTACTTCTTTCACAATCAACTTGTATTTACCTCCGAGCAGTTCGGCAAAAGCAGCTATTGTCTCGAAAGCTGGCCTACTGAGCATATCGCCCTCGGGTTGAAGCCATTCCTGAGTAGGGTTTACATGAATAAAAAGCCCGTCGGCTTTGAGCTTATCGACCAGGAAATGCACCTTGTCAGTTTGTTTATTGTCAATTAGTTTTTCAATTTGAGCAATGCCCAAATTGGCATACAATGGCAATTCGTTGCCAATAATACTTCTCAAATCGAAATCATCGAGATAACGGTCACTGTCTAACAAAGTACGGCATGAGCCCAGCCCCATGCCCAATCCAAAATCGGCACAAGCTTCGGCCAGTATATGGTTTATGCGGTTAGCTTCGGCCGAGCCACCTGTCATGCTCGAAATCCAAAGCGGGAAATCCATTTTTTGACCCAAAAAGCTAAAAGCGGTTTTTTTTTCGGGATGCGCACTTAGCATTGGTTCATAATAAAAACGATCGTCGGCACCTACCGTAGCAGGCACCGAGAGTGCGGCAAGTTGGATGTGGTCTGTTTTTCGTTGTTCCATTGGTTGAAATTTATTTCAAATATAGTATTTTATTGTTTTATCGATAATAGATGGGTTTACAATTACGTTTAAAACAAAGAATTTTAAACATCAATAGGTGTTTAAAAAAGCAAACTTACAACCAACAATATGCAACAGTGCAAAAAAAATAAGCCATAATAAAATTATTTGGTTAATTTGGTGCTCGAAAATTTATGTGAGCTAACATTTTTCTTATTTTTACCGTAGCAGCCAATACAAAAATTAAATAAACGAACATATGTTTCTTTTCAACAAAATTAAAGCAACCGAAACACTGGAGCAAGAAAGGCTTCAGCTTTGGAACGATTACCAAACATACATGAAGGTCGAAAAGTCGGACGACCTGAAAACCTATCTTTCATTGAAAGAAAAAGTTGAATCGACACCTTTTATTGAAAAAAAGAAAGAACTAGAATCGTTAAGCTACAAAGGGTCGCCCGAAGAGGTTTTAGAAAAACGCTATCAGAAGTTCGACAAAAACACAAAACTAAAAGCTTACTTCGATACCAAGTCGTCGGTTGAACTTGCACGCTTTAAAGAAATAGAAAAAGAGGGCATTGAAAAACAGCTCGACGAACTTAAACGCTTTGTAAAAGGCGGGCAATACAAAGCCGAGTTCAAAGCATTCAAAAAAAGAAAAAAAGCCGACAAACAAAACACCGAAGTGTGGGAACAAACCGAAGCCTTCGAAAAATTCAAAAAATTCAACGACTTAAAATCGGCCTCTGATACTATTTTTTATTTCCGTTTCAAAAAATCGAAAGCATACAAAAACTTTCAGAATATCGAAGGGTCAACCTTATTGAACCAATACAACGACATTAAAACCGAAATTGAATCAGAAAAATTCAACGAACGCAAGAATTACCTGCTCGACACCAAGCGTTACGAAAAAACCGACGACTTCAAAACAATCGCCGAATACAACAAACTGAACGCCGATCCCGAAATACAGCTCTATATGAGCTATAACGACACCGATGCCTTTAAATTTTTCAGGGAATGGAAGTTAACTTTCGAAGAAGAATTTTATAATCTCGACCCGAAGGTATGGTCGTTTGTTACCCCTATTGCTGAAAAAGGCCCCGGCAAAAACTTCAGTATTAAAAACCAACTTCAGTACTACAACAACGGCGACAACTTTGATGTTGAAAACAACCTGTTAACACTCGAAACTAAAAAAGAACAAATAGAAGGCCTGTATTGGGACGAAAACCACGGTTTTATCAACAAAACATTCAACTATGTTTCGGGAGTTGCGCATACCTTGAACCATTTTATGCAAGAGTACGGGCACTTTGAAATTAAGCTGAAAGCCTCAAAAGTTAAAGGTGTTGTTACTTCAGTTTCACTGGTTGATGCCGAAGAAGAAACCTGCATACGCTTGTTTACCGCATGTGGCAACGACATTAAAGGTGGGCTCATCAACATCGATCAACACGGGCACCAATTCAACTCTGTAAACCTTAAAAATTCGTTAAAAGGCTACATTATTATTGGGCTAAATTGGAATGCCGAACGGGTTGAATGGACAATAAATGATAAGGTTTTTGGGCAAATAAACGAAACCATTCCGCATACGGCGCTTGGTTTACGCATTGAAACCGAAGTAATAAAACCCACCAATAACCTGCCCCACCGGCTTGATATTGACTGGATCAGGTGTTACAAAAAGAATGTTTAAACAAACTTTAGCGTGAGCTTAAAAGCTAAAAACGTTTGAGCAAATTTTAGCGGGCATTTATTACAATCAACTCGTCGAGACGTGTTGTGTATCGGGGCGATAGTTTCTCCTGACGCATTTTCCATGTACGGTCTAAATCCTGGCTGGCCAATTTAATTTTCTGTTGACCAATACTTTGATTCAGCTTGTCGATTGTTTTCATTAAATCGATGTGTTTCAGGTTAGGCCCATCGAAAAGGGTCATTTGCCTTTCGCTGTCGGGCACTAAATCCATAACAATTACGCCCGCTTTTTTATACTGGTACCCATTTTTAAAAATGTATTCCAAGCCCTGCACGGCAAAGCGCGCAAGCTCAATGGCCGAATTAGTAGGGTACGGCAGTTTTACAACTACATTGCGGCTGTATTGTGCCAATTCGGTCCTAAAACCGTTTGTATGCACAAAAACCATTAGCGCATTGCAACAACTTTTTTGTTTTCGTAATTTTTCGGAACAAGTAACGGCAAAAGTTACTACCCGTTCTTTTAATGCATCTATATCGCTGTACATTTTTTCAAACGAACGCGTTGTGGCAATATTCTTTTTGGCTTTAGCAGTTTCCATCTCAAGGGTAGGTTTTCCTTCGAGCTCGTGTTTGAGCCGCAAGCCAACCACCGAAAAGTTTTTTTTCACCCAAGCATCGGGTTTTTGGGTAAAATCGAATGCAGTATTTACGCCATGGTAGGTTAATTTTTTGGCATAACGGCCGCCAATGCCCCACACATCGCCAATAGGCAACCATTTAAGTGCCTTTTCGCGTTTTGCCTCACTATCGATAATATAAACCCCGCCGGTTCGATCTGAAAATTTTTTTGCAATTTTGTTGGCCACCTTCGACAATGCTTTAGTTGGAGCAAAGCCTACACTTATTGGTATACCCGTTGATTGAAAAACTTTTTGCCGAATATTTTTCCCATGCTCTTCCAAACTGAGATAATCGCAGTTTTCGAAACGCAGGAAAGCTTCATCGATACTGTAAATCTCAATTTCGGGAGCCATCTCGCCCAAAATGGTCATCACCCGGTTGCTCATATCGCCATACAAGGCATAGTTCGACGAGAAAACAGCAATTTTATGTTCGTCGAAAAACTTTTGATATTTAAAAGCCGGAGCCCCCATTGGCACACCCAAAGCTTTTGCCTCGTTGCTTCGGGCAATTACACATCCATCGTTATTCGACAAAACCACAACAGGTTTTCCGTTAAGTTCGGGCTTAAAAACCCGCTCACACGAAGCATAAAAGTTATTGCAATCGACCAGTGCGTACATGCCCGCAAATTACGAAAAAGAATTCGAAAGCTGGAATGAAAAATAAGGAGATAACCCCACAAAAAACACCCCTACAACACTAATGCCCAAAGAAGAAGACGAATAAGACGTTGATATTGTTGTTGTTGTTATTGTTCGATTTAGTTATATCAACAAAACCCAACAACTGATAATAGACATAAAAAAGCACCAGGAAAGATCAATGCTTTATTCCCAGTGCTTTATTTAATATCGGAAGTTCATGCTTCACATTACTGATATCAAATCCGTAAAGCTATAAATGGTGACAACATAATATTCTCCAATCCAATTGCCATTGAAATATGCCCCATTAAACGAATACCTATACCTATGTGCTTTGTAATACCATACATGTAATCAAAATTTAAAATAATTCCCAAATCTTCAAAATGAGTATTTTGAACTATAGGGAATGAATACACAATATCATCATCCTTAAAAGCTATTTGATATGAGATATAAGTTTTTTTTGCCGAACGATACGATAAGCCTCCACCTGGAATAAAATGATGGTTTTTAATTGCAAAATCTTTTTTGGTAGTAAAACCGTACATATTGTAAACGTAATAATACGGATCGTCCCAATAAAAGCCTAAATAATCGTTGTGATACTGCCAAGTATATCCACTACCAACAAATAAAGTCACATCAAAACCTGTTTTCATTTTACCGGTTAGCTCAAACCATGTTAAAGAACCATGAAATACCTTACCTTCTACTTTCGGGTTTGAGGCAAGTTCGTCACCCCAACCAAAACCAGGCGATATATACTGCAAAACATCCGAAAAATAGCCTTTACCTGCACTTAGCTCAATCTTTGGTTGAGCAAATATTTTTATTATAAACATCAGTAATGCAAATACTAGAAAGAGCCTCTTCATATATTATCAATATGTTTTGATTAAAAAATAGAACCAATAAAAACAAGTTTTATAGTGTCTGTATCATACTGTTAAATTTGTCATACTCATTTAACTCTTTTGAAATAATCTTCTATTTTATTCGATAGGAAAAACCCATACCATAATAAAAATTGGTATGACCATCGCTTAAACAATCATATCCTGCATTGGAAAACAGAGACCAATTTCTATTAACCTGATACCTTAATTTTAAACGGATATTATACCCAAAATGCCAACCCACATCGTAATACGATTCCATAAAATGTATGTTTTGCCGTATTATATTAACATTAGAAACATATCCAAAAAGGCCACCTGCCCCAATGTTGAAATAAAAGTTCTTCATTGCTATCGGTTCGATAAAATAATTTAACCTTAAATATGAATGTGTTGCAGAATGAGACCTATTATAAATCACATTTTCATCATAAGGAACCCTTTGGGCCGACAATACATTATTCAAGCTAGCTTCGAAACCTGAAAACTTCAATCTCTTTATCAATCCAAATTCATTCATCACTGCAACATAATCACCAGATCCTAAAAGAGAACGGTTTACAGAAAATATAAAATCGGTATTGCTACTTTTCAATGAATCGTTTTGTGAGAATAATCCTAAAGTAAGAAACATTAAAACTGTTAATATTGTAATTTTTTTGCTCATATATGTAAAATTTTACCGGCCATGAAAGCTACTCATGGCCGGTTGATTATTAATAGGAACGTTCAGCTACTGTCATTGTCCACTCTACTTGATCCTTAGCACCCCTCCAAACAACATTATCATCCTCGTCAAAATCGCCCCATTCTGCACTCCTATCGCTATTAGTCGCAAAAAACCAATTCCGAGGATATCCGTTTTGAAAAATCACAGCATCTTGCGTATTTACAGTCTGTTTAAAGCCTACAGCTGTTTCATATGTACCTGAATTGTCAACTTTATATGTGATAACATCATCAAGCCCCAGCGATGAAACCTGAGCTTGTTTGTGAGTAAATTTTGCCTGACCGCTTACTTCTTGTGTTCCCCTCTCATCGTCTTCAAAAACAAACATTACTAATTGAGTATTATCGACCGACCAATCTGCGAGAAATAATGTATTTATATCTACAATTCTATCGTTTCTTATATCAGGTCTACTAAATCTATAAGGAAATCCATCGGGAAAAGTTGACACATGTCCTCCATCAAAACCAGCACGTGCATTACCAAAGTACACCTCCGATCCTCCATTAAAAATATTATCGTAGTGTACTTTACAACATGCCTTTTTTATTCTGATTTCATATCCAGTATAAGAGTTTTTACTTTTAAGTTTTACATCCTGATTATCTGAAAAATAACCAATTGTTTCTTCATTCCCATAAGAAGTATCTAGCCTACTTATTGGTACAACAATGTAAACCGGATGCTCTAAAGTATAATTTTCGCATACTGCAACTTCATTATAACTTATTAGCTCCAAATTTTTAATTATGGGTTCAAAACCAATATTAACGCTATCGTTTAATAATGGATGAAAAGTAATTGTAGGTATTCTTCTTTCTTCGGGATAATCACTTAATGGATACGGAATATATATTGCCAAATTATTCTCAACTAAATAATCTTTTAAAACTTCCAAACCTTGTGATTTTAAATTGCTTATATCATTAAATGCCTTAGCAAAAGCTGTTTCCCCTACTACACTACTTTTTAGTTTATCATTCTTATTTGGGAAAAACAAATCTTTAAAAGGAATATAATCATCGCCATACATTTGATGTTGAATCAAACAGTTCAGTTCCGAATTTACTTCGTCGTTAGTAACCATTTGTAAAATTATTTTGGAAGCATCTTCCATCTTCTTAATCATTTCTTTTTGTTCTATAGATAATCCAGTTTGTGAATTATCAATAACTGTTTCGTTATTGCCACATGAGAATAACACTAAAAACATTATTAATACAACATAATACTTCATAGTAATCTAATTTAATTCACTGTTGTCCGGTAAAAATCCTAAAACATATAAATTGACTATTATTTCATGAGCTAACATCTTGATTATCATGATGGGCTAAAGCCCCTTTTCAAAGATGCGATTTATAACCCCAGCCTTAAGGCTGGGGTTAGTATAGTCCCAATTAACAAGGGCTTTAGCCCAATAGTTATAATTTTACCGGACAATACTGAATTTAATTATTAAACCTAAATAATAACAAAAAACACTAAATCATAATATTAGTGTTTCAATACTTAAATCAAATCATTATCCGTACATTTGTTACCTCCTTTCAATTTTAGGAGCCGAGCAGGAAGCATTTTACATCTTTGCCCGATGGGCTTCCTGCTCTTTTCCTATTAAACAATACAATACCATTACACTGCATTTAAAGCAAGCATTTTAACTTACAAAATATTATTTGTTAAAAAATTAATTTTAACAACAACTAAATTCCCCCTGTTTTTATACCCTCTGAAAATTGGCGTTTGGAACACCGTTTGTGTTTTTGTACAGCAATGATAATGATCATTATCTTATTTTCCAAATTGATTTTTTGTTTTAATCAAAAAATATTACAATTAGTTTATCACCCCCCCCCCCATTCAAAAAAATCTATAATATTGATTATCTATTAATTAAACAGACAACAGACAGAATTAAGAAAACATATGTTTTACAGCATATGGTAATTTTTTACTGAAATGTATTTTATGAGTTTATTAAAAAAAGTGCGTTAGGAAAGTGCCGAAATCAGGATTGAGGCATTTTTTATGCTATTTGAAACGCAGGCAAGCATCGTCAAAACTGTGAATTTCGATTTTGTGGTTGATAATTTGAATTTGAAATTTTTCTCCCCTACACATTAACAGCCTGATGATTTGCATAAGCAGCTGAACGTTTCATCCTTTCGGCCATAATTTCGAAATTGGGATAATAGGCATTAAAATTTTCACCATCGACACAAATGTAATTTGTTCGATTACACATTTCAACACCATAAACGCCATCGAGCATACCATTTACAACCGTTGGTGAATAAATAAGCGCCTGTAACGGCAAGTTATAACGCCGAACAACAGCCCACGACTGTTTTAACGAATCGATCGATCCGATAGCAATTACCCTTTGTGGGTTTTCGCGCGACAGTAAAGTTTGCAAACTTGATGCGAATGCTGCTGAATGGCCACTTTCGCCAAAAGCGGGCTCTACTCCAATCACTTCGGCATATTTTGAGAAAGTATTAATCAATTCATTCCAGGGCATTTGTGCCGATCCATTGGCCAAAACAATCACCTTATTTTTTTCGGCAAGCATTTTAACTACAGACAATAATGGCAAAACCGCGCCAGACTTGGCAGTACATACTACTGTTTCTCCTTCGGGCAATTGTAATGCAATGCCATGAGGGCCGGTAACACTATGCAGCTCGTCGCCAACATTTAGGCGAAAAAGAGAAGAAAAAACCTTTTCGGTTTTGGAAACCAATAAGCTTATAGTGCCTTTTTGCAAGTTAACCCCCGATATAGTAACCGCAACCGGCTCGCTACCAGGCTTTGCAGTTATTATAACATGATGGCCGGCTTGGTATTGTGATGCTATATTTTCAGCTTCGACTTCAATTTTCACAAAGTGATCGGTAATGTTTCTTTTGGCAAGTATCCAATTCATGACATTTATCAATTAAATAAAATTGAAGATACAGAAATTAAATACTTCGCTAAAAAAAAACACTCACTTTACGTGAAACTAGGAAGCACTATTTTTCAGAAAAAGTAAAAAGAATTATTGTTCTTCCCAATCGCCATTTTCGCGAATAATGGTTTCGAGCTCGCCTACAGCTTCTTCGTAGGGGATATGCCTTTTTACAACCTTCGATCCTTTATAAAGGTTTACTTTTCCGTTGCCAGCACCAACAAAACCATAATCGGCATCGACCATTTCGCCGGGACCGTTAACAACGCAACCCATAATACCAATTTTCAGGTGTTTAAGGTGCGAAAAATGCTCCTTCACGGCTTTAGTTGTAGCATGCAAATCGAACTGGGTACGACCACAACCCGGGCACGAAATGAATTCCGACTGTGAGATTCGCATTCGGGTAGCCTGTAATATTTGGAAACTTGTATTTTTAAGTTCTGAATAGAATATTGAATCGTTCTCGTTTGAAATGAGAATGCCATCGCCATATCCATCGATGAACAAACCGCCAAAATCGGTTGCAGCTTTAAGTTGTAAATCCTGCAACGATTTTTCGTTATAATGCCCCCAAAGCACAACCGATAAACGACAAATAATTGATTCGAGCAACATAAAGAATGCTCGCATATCGGCATAACGGTTTTTGTTGTCCGACTCGAGCAATATCACTGCTTTTCGTTCGGCCTTCAGTTTGGTAATTAACTCGGGGTTCGCCCTTTTAAACCGAACAAATTCTTTACGTGTTGTACGTATAAAACGATGAGTGCTTTGGTAGATATCGTTAAACAAATAATCTTCTAAAGTAAGAATGGGGAATTTGCGCCCTTTTTTATTGAGTATATTCCTTCCATCGAAATAATAATCGGGTTCGGTACGGCCATTCAAGTTCGAAACCTCAACTATGCTGTTATCGTTTAACGAGGCAATAACCACAGGAAGCCTTCGCCCGCCAATTTTGCGTACCGGCCTTCCGTAACGCCTTTCGTATTCAAAAGGATTGGTTTGAGTAAAAGTTGGTGCTTCGATGTGTTCGTGGCCCCTGCGATCCTCAACAACTTTAATTAATTTTTTGGCATAAGGTATTTCGTTTTCAGGCTTTTCGGTAAGCGAAACCCGAATTGTATCGCCAATACCATCGATCAATAAAGTACCAATACCCACAGCCGAACGGATACGTCCATCTTGCCCCTCGCCGGCTTCAGTTACACCAATATGAAAAGGATATTTCATTCCTTCGAGGCGCATTTTGTAGTTCATCAACCTTACAGTATAAACCAGTATACGGGTATTCCACGACTTTATTGAAATAACAATCTTATCGAAATCGTGTTTATGGCAAATACGAAGGTACTCCATAACCGATTCAACAATGCCGGCAGGTGTATCGCCATAGCGGCTCATTATGCGATCGGATAGCGAACCTTGGTTGGCACCAATACGCACTGTTGTTCCGTGTTCTTTGCAAATATTGATAAAAGGGACTATAGCTTCTTCAATGCTTTCAAGTTCTTTTCTATAATCAGCATCGCTATATACATATTTATGAAACTGAGCTCTCTTATCGTAAAAATTACCCGGGTTAATTCTCACCTTAGAAACGTAGCGAGCAGCAATTTCGGCAATTTTAGGATTAAAATGCACATCGGCAACAATTGGTGTCATAATGCCCATTGAGCGTATGCGTTGTTTTATTTCTTTAAGGTTGTGGGCATCTTTGGTACTTTTAACAGCTATACGTACATAATCGGCTCCTGCCTTTACAATCCGCAAAAATTGCTCAACGGTAGCATCGGTATCCATGGTATCGGTATCAGTCATCGACTGTACACGAATTGGATTGAGCCCACCAAGCGGCACCCCGCCGATATCAACCGGATTAGTTTTTTCCCTTCTGTATTCAGTAAGGGTTTTGCAGTAATTGAAGTTCTTATCCTTCATAAAAAAGCCCTCGTTTATTGACCTGCAAATTTAATACTTTCGCCACAAAATAAAAGGAAGCAGTTCACATTTATTTAACAAATCGGCACTATGGCCAATTTATATGCTTAGGTGCTAAAAAGCAAACTGTTAACGATGATGATTAATAACCGAGAATCTGAAAACTGACCCTTGGCCTGAAGAGGGATGATATTCGATTGTTCCCCCCATAAGCTGAACCAAACCATTGCACAATGTCAAATCGAGTCCAGTACCACTAACATTTCTCGACTTTGAAACCTCCTCGGCAGTAAAACTATGAAACAACTTTGAGCGAACCGACTCGTTTATCCCGATGCCGGTGTCTTCAACTTCGAAAATTATCAGTTCGCCTTTAATTTTATAATGTATTTTTATCCACCCTTGTTTGGTATATTTTATTGCATTTTCGATTAGCTTCTCCAATACTTTTTTAAGTTCGTTAAGCGGAAGGCTCACTATAAACTCCTCGCTAATAAGGTTTTCGAGAAATAACTGTAGATTCTTTTTTTCGGCTAAAGGCCTGTATTTTATAAATAGTTGATATATAAGATCGTTTAGGTCGAATGGTTCAGCATATACATTATACTTGCTCGATTCAATTTTTACTAAATCGAAAGCATCGTTCCAAACCGATATGAGCATATTACTGCTTTCTTCAATAACAGCGGCATATTGTTTAACATCACCAGGGTTTACATCGGAGCCACTTAACAGCTCCGAAAAGCCCACAATGCCATTCAGCGGAGTTCGCAACTCGTGGCTCAAGTTCGAAAAGATATTCATTATTTGGTGATCTTTGAGCTCAAGCATTTGCTTTGCTGTTTCTAACTGCCTATTAAGTTCTATAACTTCTTTTTCGAGCTTTTTAATTTCTGACAAATGTTGATCATTCATGATGAATATAAATTAATCGAATTGAAAGATAGAACTTTTTGTCAACAAATTCAAAGCACACTCAACATCTATTAAAAAAAAAAAACAGGACAACCATTTGTTGCCCTGCTATTTTGATTATTTATTAGAATAATTATTTTTTTGCAATAAGAGCCAAACGCTTCATGTGCCTTTCGAAAATATTATCGAACACCTGTTTTTCGATATTGGCTTCAAACTTTTCGAGACAATTAATGTACTCATCGCCCAGTTGGGCCGCCACTTTGTAGCCAACATGAATTAACTGTCGTAAATCGGGGTTAAACAAGGGATTGCTTTGATCGTGAATAACAGCTCCTGCAAATTGTTGGGCTGTCCAGTTATTTACCTCTTCGGGCGATGGCAGGTTTTGCAACTTGATATCAATTACCGAAGCATAAGGTGCTGTTAATTCATCCATCTTGAGATAAGCTTTGACATAAACTTTTTGTGCCAGCTTAAGCCCTTCGCCACCCGAAACGGCCAAACCGGCAATTTCTTCGAGCCAGGTTGTACCTGCTGTTTTAATGTGTATGCCTGCATCGTGCTTTTGAATTAGCTTTCCAATAATCGGATAAATGGCAAATTTATCGCTGCCTGAATGCACACTGAGTTTAAGGTTATCGGGTAAGCCAAATTGGGCAACAGCATGTTTAATTACCAATAAATCTTGTTCAAATTCTTTTTCGAACTGAGCAACATCGCCAACATAATCGACCCCTTTATTAAAACGGCCCGAAAAGCGAGGTGCAATGGTTTGCGCAGGCAAGTTATTGTCGGCCAACAGTTTTAAAATAAAAAACAAATCGAGTGGCGACTGTGGCGTGTCGGTTTCGTCGCACGAAACTTCGGGTACAAAATTGCCAAACCCTTTTTTATCGACCAAATAGTTGTACACTTTAGCAGCTTCGGCAATGGCTTTAAGGTAGCTGTTGGCAAAGTTTTTTAACCAATCCACACTTACTTCAAATGTTTCGTCGATGCCCGGGATACTTAACTTCCCAACAAAAGATTGATGATTGGCAACAAATTGCTGAACATCAGATTCAGTTGATGCTTCGCCAATATAATCGGCCACATCGATTGTAAAAAAATCGCTTGGCTCAACAAAAGCCTCCACATTGTTCAGGTTAATATGGTCGGCATCGACAAAATAATCACCTTGCCAGCCAAGAGCAGCAACAGCTTCATTGGCTTCTTTTCGCACCGAAGTAGGTTGGGTGCCAATTGTAGTATGTTCGCGGTTCGATTTATTCCAAACCGGAGTAAAATCAATGCCCAGTTGGTCTTTAGCAGCTACAAAAGCTTTCAATTGTGCCTTACCCTGATGGGCAAAGCGATCGCCAATACCAAACGAATATTTTCCTATTTTTCTCATTTAATTAAAATTTTATAATCCGAATAAATTGGGTAACCACATGCTGATTTGTGGAATGTAAGTTACCAGTAACAATGTAAAAATCATCACAATAAACATTGGAATCAAAGGTTTAATTACCTTTTCGATACGAACATTAGCCACACTACAACCTATGAACAGTACAGATCCTACGGGTGGAGTACATAATCCAACGCTTAAGTTCAGCACCATTATGATTCCAAAATGTATTGGATCGAGACCCATTTCGGTTACAATGGGCAAGAAAATTGGCGTGAATATCAAAACGGCCGGTGTCATGTCCATAAACACGCCCACAATCAGCAATATTAAGTTAATAATCAAAAGAATTACAAACTTATTATCGCTTAGGCCCAAGAGCAAATCGCTAACATTTTGCGGAATATTTTCGTAAGCCATAATCCACGATAGCCCGATACACGTAGCAACCAATAGCAGTACAATTGATGTAGTACGAACCGACTGCAAAATAACCTGCGGCAGATCGCTAATTTTCATTTCTTTGTAAACCAAAGCCAGAATTAATGCGTAAACAACCGCAACAGCCGAAGCCTCGGTAGCAGTAAAAAGGCCTGCTAAAATGCCGCCAATAACAATTACCAACAACATTAAGCTGGGAATTGCATCCCAAAGTATTTTTAAAGCACGCTTAAAACCTTGTGGTTTTTTATATGCCAAGCGGCCAATATAAAAAAGAACAAGCGCATTAAGCACAAAAACTGCAATGCCAAAAAGTAAACCTGAAGCGTTGTTTGCTGCATTTAAACCAATACCAACAAGTGCCATTGCTGCTATTACGCTAAACACTGTCAGTAACGACTTTGCTACACCTTTAAAGCCTTTGCTTTGATATACCATCATGCTCATTGCCATCAACATAATAGAAACCCCAGTAAGTATGCCAGGTAAATAACCTGCAACAAAAAGGGCCGCAACCGAAACACCACCGCTTGCCAATGAATATACAATTAAAATATTACTGGGAGGAATTGATAAACCAGTTGTTGCCGATGATATGTTAACAGCTGCACTAAAGTTTTCGTTATACCCTTCGCGTTTCATTTCGCCTTTCATTATTGCACCAATTCCCGATGCCGAAGCCGCTGCCGACCCCGAAATGGCACCAAACAACATATTGGCAAAAACGTTCACAAAAGCTAAACCGGCCGGCCAACGCCCAACCACTACGCGTGCCAGGTTAATTAAGCGCATGGCAATACCTCCACGGTTCATGATATTACCTGCCAGTATAAAAAACGGAATGGCCAACAATGCAAAACTATCGAGACCCGTAGCCATGCGTTGTGCAAACGTAGTTAAAGCAGCCAACGAGTCGATGCTTACCAACATGGTTAATATGCCCGAAATGCCAATACTAAAGGCAATGGGCACCCCTAAAACCAGCAACAATACAAAACTGACCACCAATATTATTATTCCAAGAAATTCCATATTAAATGCTTTTTTCCTCTGTTTAAGAGTTTATTTAGTACTACGGTTTTTAAATTTTTCCCTAATAATCTCAATTGAATAGTAAACAATAAGTAAGCCACTTAAAGGCATTACCATGTAAACATATCCTAAGGGAAGATGCAAAGCTGCAGATAAAACACCAAATTTAAAACGGGTTATCACCAGCCAAGCGCCACCAATAATCATTACGGTTACAGCAAAAAGCAAAATAATTACATTGATAATTATTATCAGCTTACGTTGCCTTTCGGGCGACGATTTCTGCAATAACAAATCGATGGCCAGGTGTTCTTGTTTACCTGCCACATAAGCAGCTCCAAGCACACCAACCCAAATAAGGAGATAGCCGGCCAATTCGTCGGTAAACGAACTGGGAGCAGATAACAAGTAGCGACTGATTACTTGCCACGAAACATCGGCAATAAGCACTATCATCAAACCTATTAAAACAAATTCTAAGACTTTATCGACTTTTTTACGTAGTTCCATAACAGTTTATTCCACCTCTCTAATGCGTTTAATCAAATCATACAATTCGGGCCGTTTTTCGTACTCGGCAATCATTGGTTCAACCCTTTCGGCAAAAGGTGCCTTATCGGGATAATTTATTACAACACCATTTTCCTGAACAATACGGAGCGATTCGCGTTCCGATTCAGCCCACAATTCGCGTTGTTTAGGTACCGAACGTTTTGCAGCTTCGCTAAGCCATTTTTTTTCCTGGTCGGTAAGTTTATTCCAAACAACAGTACTTACAACCAATACGTCGGGGACCATTGTGTGTTCATTAATCGAGTAATATTTGCACACTTCGTAATGGTGCGAAGTATATAAACTTGGCGGGTTGTTTTCAGCCCCATCAACTACTCCGCTTTGCAGTGCGGTGTACAATTCGCCCCACGATATGGGTGTTGCCGAACCACCCATCGCCCTAATTAAGCCCATGGCAGTTTGGCTTTGCATCACCCGTATTTTCATCCCTTTTAAATCGTCGGGATGATTTATTGGTTTGTTGATGGTATAAAAACTACGTGCACCGGCATCGTAAAAACAAAGACCGCGCATATTGTATCGGTCGATGCTCAACAAAAGTTCTTCACCTATTTCGCCATCGAGCACTTTATACGAATGCTCTTTTGATTTAAAAATGTAAGGAAGCCCCAATACCTGATAGTTATCGGTAAAGCTTTCGAGTACTGCGGCCGAAACTTTTGTAATTGCCAAACTACCAATTTGCAACAATTCAACATTTTGTTGCTCAGTACCCAGCTGTCCACTGGGGTATATCTCGAGCTTCATTTTGCCCTCCGAAATTTCTTCGAGCACTTGCCCCATATAAACCATGCCTTTATGCACCGGATGTGAAGGGTCGAGACCATGAGCCAATTTCAACTCGGTTGTTTGGTTTATATTTTCACACGATACCAGAAAAAACGGTACAATTAACAATAAAAGCCCGAAGTTTCGGAAAATCAATTTCTTTTTTTTAATCATCATTATTATCAATTAGCTTTCGCGACTAGGCGAAATTTTAATATCGGTCAAATCGGCAATTTTAATCAATTTATTCTGTTCGATACTTCTTCGCGCTGCAACACCTATTAAAACGCTCAAAGCCCCATCGCGGCTACCGGCCGAATGTTTGAACGGATCGGAAGCTTCGGGATTCTTGAATATTTTAGCTTGCAAACGGGCATCGCCACCGCCATGGCCGCGCCTGTCGTACGAAACCATTTGGGTGTCGTGGCTGTTCCAAAGTTTATGAACAATTACAGGTTCGTGCACCATAAAATCACTAGCATCCTGCGACATTTCGAGCTTATGCAAAGCTTCCTGGTCGAGCTCGTCGTTTTTCTGATAAGGAATATCGAGCCAAGCTTCAATACGGCCATCAATACCATTAAAAGCAATTCGCCAACCTTCGAACGGACTGTATGTTGTTAACGAATAATTGACCACTGCATTGTTTGCATATTTAATTTGAGCCGACATTTTATCGTAAATATCAATCTCTTCGCGGAACAAACAGTTGTCCCTAATGTAACCATCAACATGTTCATGTGCCACATACAAATCCATTAAAGTTTTATCTTTGGTAATATCGAGGTAAAACTTACATTCTTTTGTGTGTGCACAGTTCCTGCAATTTTCGCCTCTAAAAGGGCCATTTTTACCATAATGTTCCAATGCTCCCATTGCAAAAACTTCGGCAGGATCGGAGTCGAGCCACCAGTTTAACAAGTCGAAATGGTGTGTAGCTTTATGAATCCAAAGCGATCCGCTTTTATCCATTTGGCCATGCCAACGCCTAAAATACGAAGCACCATGATAAGTGTTCAAGTACCAATGAAAGTCGACTGAAGTGATCTTTCCAATTGTATTGGCAGCCAACAGCTCTTTAATTTTGGTCATGTAAGGGCTCCACCTGTAGTTAAAACCTACAATTATTTTAGCTTTCGAAGCACGTTCGGCCTTCATAATGGCATCACACTTATACTCGTCGGTGGTCATTGGTTTTTCTGTCAAAACATCGATGTTTCGCTCAAGCGATTTAATAATGAATTCATCGTGAGTTGCATCAACAGTAGTAACCATTACCAAATCGGGCATGGTTTCGTCAAGCATTTTATCGAAATTGGAATACAGCGGGCAATTAACGCCAATATACTTTTGAGCATATTTCAACCTGCTTTCGTTAATATCGCAAAGACCAACAAATTCGACTAAATCGGAAAAAGCATCAATAATTTGTTTCCCCCAGAACGAATTTCCCCTAATACCAGTGCCTACCAAAACCACTTTTCGTTTTTTGGAATTAAGGCTTCCCATAGCAAACGATGGAGCCAAAACAGCTGCCGCCGAGGCTGCTCCAATTATTTTTGAAAAATCCCTTCGTTTCATTGTTGATTAGTTAGTGTTAGAAAAAAAGAAGATACCTGCTGTAGTTAGGAAAACAACAGGTATCCTTATTAATTATACGTTGTAAGTTGACGAAGCGGTATCGCCACCACGGCCAGTCCAATTGGTATGGAAGAATTCGCCACGGGGCTTATCAACACGCTCGTATGTATGTGCGCCAAAATAATCGCGCTGTGCTTGCAATAAATTAGCAGGTAAGCGCTCGCTGCGGAAACCATCGAAATAACACAATGCCGAAGTAAGTGCAGGAACAGGTATGCCGTTTGCAAGAGCCGAGGCACATACCCTGCGCCAACCGGCTTGAGCGCTTTCAATTTTTTGTTTGAAGAATGGATCGAGCAATAGGTTTTCGAGTTTCGGGTTGTTATCGAAAGCTTTTTTGATGTCGCCCAAAAATGCCGAACGGATAATGCATCCGCCACGCCACATCAGAGCAATGCCACCATAGTTCAAATCCCATTTGTATTCTTGTGCTGCTTCCATCATCAGGTTGTAGCCTTGCGCATACGAAATGATTTTTGCTCCGTAAAGCGCCATTTTAATATCTTCGATAAACTGTTCTTTATCGCCTTCGAATTTTGGTGTTGGGCCATTTATTACTTTCGAAGCTTTTACGCGCAAATCTTTTTGAGCCGAGAGACAACGGGCAAAAACCGACTCGCCGATTAATGTAAGCGGGATACCCAAATCGAGGGCAGCAACGCCAGTCCATTTACCGGTACCTTTTTGTCCGGCTGTATCGAGAATTTTCTCAACCAAAGCCGATCCATCTTCGTCTTTGTAACCTAAAATATCGCGGGTAATTTCAATTAAGTACGAATCGAGTTCTTCGGTATTCCATTTTTTGAAAACCTCGTGCATTTCGTCGGCGTTCATTCCAAGGTATTCCTTCATAATCTGATAAGCCTCGGTAATAATTTGCATATCGCCATACTCGATACCATTGTGAACCATTTTAACAAAATGGCCGGCGCCATCCTGCCCTACCCAATCGCAACAAGGAGATCCATCTTCAACTTTAGCAGCTACAGCCTGAAAAATATCTTTCACATGTGGCCATGCTGCTGGCGATCCTCCAGGCATCATCGAAGGGCCCAACAAAGCGCCTTCTTCACCACCCGAAACGCCGGTACCGATATACAACAGTCCTTTGCTCTCAACATACTTGGTACGGCGAATGGTATCGGGGAAGTGCGAGTTACCACCATCAATAATGATGTCGCCTTCTTCGAGGTGGGGAATAATTAGATCGATAAAATCATCGACCGGCTTACCGGCTTTTACCAACATCATTACTTTGCGCGGGCGCTCCAACGAAGCACATAATTCTTCAATTGAATGAGCTCCAATAAAGTTTTTCCCTGCACCGCGACCGCTCATAAAACTATCTACTTTTTCGACAGTGCGGTTAAAAACAGCAACGGTAAAACCTTTGCTTTCCATGTTTAGCACCAGGTTTTCACCCATAACAGCTAAACCAATTAATCCTATGTCTGCTTTTTTGCTCATAATTCTTATTTTTTGTTTTTTTTTCTATCTAATTTATACTATTGACTTATTGACCATTGACTTACTCCTACTTAAACCTATCGGGATGTGCCCAAAGCCCCAAAGCCGGGTTCGATATGTAAAATATTTCTTCGCCATCGGGCATTGTATTAAAGCCGTTTTTCAATGTGTCGGGGCTGTAACGGGCAGTCATTTCGTCGTAATCGGCCCAATTAAATCCAACACTTTCAATTTCGGCACGGGTAATTTTGCCTTCGCCCTTACCGGGGCAATACGTTATACTGAAGCGTCCCTCTGAAGAGCCATGAATCAAATGCGCTGCTGCTCCTAGGTTGGCCTGCAAATCGTCATTTTCGTCAACGGCTTTTAAAGTTGCCGGAGTTCCAAAATAGCCATATTTTCTGATCAGCATATCAATTTGCTTGTCCTCGCCAAATTCTTTTAAGGCAGGAGCCAAAACAATTAGTTCGCCACCGTCGGCCATAGCCATGCGGGTGCGATAAATGCTTTTATTGCCCAGCCAGGTACTTTTGAATTCGGTTGGATCGAGCCAAACCACCACTTTTTTCAGAGGTTTGGGCACCATGTCGAAATTCACTTTCAATGAAAGTTCAGCAGCTTTGGTGAACACTTCAAAATCGTCGCCAATAAAAAGGCCACGGGTAACCAGTTTCCCATCAGTATCGACTCCAACAACGGTCTGCACATAAACGATGGGTAAATGCGATGCGAAATGATCGGTAGCGTAATTAAAAACCTTACGAACAGGCGTATCGGCACGCCCCATCATGCGCTCCATACCATAAGCAGCACCAATGTAGTGGCTTTTGTTAATTCCCTCGGAACCACCGGTACCTACAAAAATATTCTTATTATAATTGGCCATTCCCACTACTTCGTGCGGCACAACCTGTCCCAACGAAAGCATTAAATCGAAACCACCTTCAACCAAAAGTTTATTCACTTGGGCAGGCCATTTAAAATTCACTTTGCCTTCTGAAACCTCTTCGATAAATTCGCCAGGAACTTCACCTAAAGTGATTACATCGTTGCGCCAATCGTGAACTCGGAACAGATGTGCAGGCACGCCCGGAAACATGTGTCCGATTTGCTGTGCGGTCATGGGAGAATGTGTTCCTAAAGCCGGTAAAATATCGGTCAACAAATCATTATAATATTGATAGGCAAATGAAGTAAGCACACCTGCTTTTGAGGGCAAGCGCGTATAATCGGGCGGTATGGCCAATACTTTGTTTTTTTGTCCAATTTTATCGAGGGCTTCGAACAGCCCTTCTTTTAAATCGACATCGGACAATGAAGTACTGGGTGAACCTTTTTCGAAGAATATCATATAAAAATTTTTAATTGATTTTTAATTTTTGAATACCTGTTCGCGGGTAAACACACCACTTTCAATCAATTCATTCTCAAAATTACTTTTATCGACCGAAAGGGGTGAGAACAATTTTGCAGGAACATCTTTACGGCCATTGTTTACTCGACTATCAAAACCTTCGGCTTTACCTGTCTTAATTAAACCTGCTACTAAATCGACTGCTCCATAAGCCAGTTCTTTAATTGGTTTAGCTACTGACATGGTCATTCCATCGCTCAGCATAGAGTGTAAAAATTCCAAAGTAGCATCTTGTCCGGTAATAATTACTTCGCCCGGTTGATATCCGTTTTCAATAAGCGCATCGAATGCTCCAATTCCCAAGGGGTCGTTACATGCAATAACAGCATCGATCTTTTCGGGTGAAAATGCCAAAACATCTTTCATTATGTGATTTGCATTTTTATAACTCCAGTCGGACACAAAAGTTTTATAAACCAAATTGAATTGAGAAGATTTATGATTACTTGCAATAGCTTTTTCGATACCATTTTTCACCATTAGGGCATTGGCATCGAGCGCGTCGCCCCAAAGCATCACAAAATTGCCTTTATCGAGTTTATCAAACATGTATTCAACCATTAATGCGCCTACTTTTTCGTATTCGAAAGAAACGAGATAATCAAGATCGGAATTTTTGATGAGCCTGTCGTAACCAATAACCGGAACATTGGCTTTATGTGCATCGCGTACAATACCGGCAGCAGTGTTCTGATTGGCAGCAACCACAATAATGGCATCCACTCCTTCGTCAATTAACTCAGAAGCCTGTTTTAACTGCAAGTTTTCGTCGCCCAAAGCATCTTTTAAGATAATTGTGGCACCAATTTCTGAAGCTCTTTCTTTTACATAAGCAATATCCATTTGCCAACGCGAACTGGTTGTAGCGTGAATTAAAAAACCTATCTTAACATTTCTACCGTTATTTACTGAGCAACTGCTAAATACAGCAACAAAAAACAATAAAATAATTGTAATAAGTAAATATATTCTTTTCATACGCATTAAAATTTTGTTAGATGTTGAATATAGTTATTTTTTGTAAGTAATGCTCATTTTTCAGATGCCAGTTAAAAACGGATATTAAATGAATGACATTTTTAAACAGTTTATCGTTTTACTCGTGCATTTCCGCTCCAAATGCTCCACACCATTTCTTCATCGGCAGGCTGTGCATAATCGGTTAAAAAGGTAGTTGCCATTGCACCTGTAGCCCAGCCAAACTGAATCCATTTTTCGCTTGGCCACTCTTTCAAAATACCATATAACATACCGCCAACAAAGCCATCGCCTCCACCTATTCGATCGAGTACTGTAATATCACGTGGTTCAACCACTTGCCACTCGTTACCGGCCAACATAATAGCACCCCATAAATGGTGATTTACACTTACTACCTCGCGTAAAGTAGTTGTGAAAACCGATGCATTTGGGAAAGCTTTTTTCACGCGGGTAATCATCTCTTTGAAACCATCAATTTTTTGCTGAATGCCTTCACCACCAGCCTCAGGACCTTCGATACCAAGGCATAGTTGAAAATCTTCTTCGTTGCCAATCAAAATATCCGACACCGAAGCAATTTCGGTAAACATTTCACGCAATTCTTTTTCACGGCCTTTCCAAAAGGTTGCACGGTAATTAAGGTCGAACGAAATTTTAGTACCATATTTTTTTGCTGCCCTGGCTAACTCAAGACAAAACTGGCTGGTTTCGGGCGATAGTGCACCAATTAATCCCGAGAGGTGTACAATTTGAACACCTTCGTCGCCAAAAATTCGATCTAGGTCGAAATCTTTAACATTCAATGTGCGGCCAACTTCACCGGCACGATCATTTTGCACCCTTGGGCCACGCGATCCATATCCACTATCGGCAATGTTAAACTGATGACGATAACCCCAAGGTCCGCCTTGTTCAACTTCGGGACCTTCATAATCCATGAACCTGCTGCGCAAATTACTTTTTATGAATTTAGCAATAGGACTGCCTTTTACAAAAGTAGTTAACACTTTAACCGGCAATCCTAAAAACGATGCAATACTTGCAACATTGGTTTCGGCACTAGTTGCCTGTATTTTAAACGTATCGCTCGAATGAACGGGTTGCCCTTTAACAGGTGTAATGCGAACGCCCATACTTGTTGGCACTACCAAAGCATATTTACAATTTTTTTTAAGTTCCATTTTTTTAGTCAATAAATTATTAGTCATTAAGTCATTGATTCATTAGTCAATAGTCATTGAGTCATTAGTTGATAAGTCATTAGTAAATAAGTCACTTGATATTGTTTTTACTAATGATTTATGACCATTGACTTTTTTTATACTCCGCTGTAAGCACTAAATCCTCCGTCGATAGGAATTACCACTCCGGTAACAAACTTCGACATATCGCTCAACAGATAGACCGATGTACCCACCAATTCATCAATTTCGCCATAACGGCCCATTGGTGTTCCATTTATAATTTTTTGGCCGCGTTCGGTGTTGTTTCCTTTTTCATCGAAAAGCAAAAACTTGTTTTGCGTTGTAACGAAAAACCCTGGAGCAATTGCATTTACCCTAACACCAGTTTTAGCAAAATGCACCGCCAACCATTGTGTAAAATTGTTAATCGACGATTTTGCTGCAGAGTAAGCCGGTATTTTTGTTAAAGGTCTGAATGCATTCATCGATGAGATGTTCAAGATTCCGCCTTCGCCACGTTCAATTAAATCTTTACCAAAAACCATGGTAGGCAAAATGGTACCTTTAAAATTAAGGTTGAACACATGATCGAATCCATCCATTTCGAGATCGAAGAAGTTAGTTAAATCATCGTTAACACCTGGAATAATTTCTTCGGCCTGAGTGGTTGCTTTAGGAGAATTCCCCCCTGCTCCGTTAATAATGAAATCGATTGCACTAACAAAACTTAAAATACGTTTTTTAGCACTTTCGAGCGAACGTTTATCCAAAACATTGGCAAAAAATCCCTCAACAATAACCTCAGGAAATTTTTCTTTCAATATGGCTGCCTGCTCAATGGCACGGGCTTCGTCAATATCGAGCAGCATAACATTCATGCCCACTTCGCAAAGCCCTTCGGCTATACGGCTGCAAATAATGCCACCAGCACCGGTAACAACAGCTGTTTTGCCTTCAAGTCCTAATAATTGATTGGTTGAAATCATAATTCCTCCCTTATTTTTTTGATTATTTGAATAGTATCGCTCACTTTTTGAGCAAGTCCATCGAAATTACCTGTTTCGATGTATTCTTTTTTCATGAGTTGTCCTCCCATGCCTACACATGTGGCACCGGCAGCAAACCAAGCTTTCAGATTATCGTATTCGGGCGTAACACCCCCCGAAGGCATAATATCGGTCCAAGGGCACGGCCCTTTAACAGCACTAACAAAGGCAGGACCACCAACTTGCGAACCAGGGAAAATCTTGATCAACTCACAACCAAGCTCTTCGGCCACATTAATTTCAGAAACCGAACCACAGCCCGGACTCCACAATACCTTTCTCCTGTTACAAACTTTTGCCATATCGGTATTCAGTAAGGGCGACACAATAAAATCGGCACCCAACTGAATGTACAAAGCAGCAGTTCCGGCATCAATAACCGATCCAACACCCATAGCCATTCCGGGTAATTCTGCTTTAGCGTATTTCGACAGCTCAGCAAAAACTTCGTGCGCAAAATCGCCTCGGTTAGTAAACTCAAAAGCGCGGGCACCGCCATCATAGCAAGCTTTTACCACTTTTTTACATTTTTCAACATCGGGACTGTAATACAGGGGTACCATGCCCGTTTCTTTCATTTTGAGGAAAACCTCTATTCTTGAATATTTTGCCATCTTATTAAATTGTCAGTAGTCAGTAAGTCAATAGTCATTAGTTGATAATTGAGATTTCTAATGATCAATGACCAATGACTGATTATTATCGAGCTACACGCCCTGAAGCATCGCCTTCCATTAATTTCATTACTTCATCAACACTAACGCGATTATAATCGCCATAAATAGTATGCTTTAAGCACGAAGCTGCAACTGCAAAATTCAATGCTTTCTGGTCGTCGGCAGGCCATGTAAGCAAACCATAAATTAAACCACCCATGAACGAATCGCCACCACCAACACGATCAACAATGTGTGTAATTTGATAAGTAGGCGCTTCGAAAAGCGTTTTGCCATCCCAAAGCACACCTGACCATGAATTGTGACTGGCACTAATTGAACCTCGTAAAGTAGTAATTACCTTTTTGCAACGTGGAAACTTGGCCATAATTTGTTTCGAAACCGACTCATAAGCAGCAGCTTCGACATGTCCCGATGTAACATCAACTCCCTCGGGATGAATGCCCAAAACCATTGCAGCATCTTCTTCGTTGCCCAAAACCACATCACATCCGGCTACCAATTGAGGCATTACTTCGGCAGCTGTTTTGCCATATTTCCAAAGGTTTTTGCGATAATTCAAATCGGTTGAAACGGTAATGCCTTTTTCGTTTGCTTTTTGAATAGCTTCGAGACAAACATCGGCTGCACCTTGCGAAATTGCGGGGGTTATGCCTGTCCAATGAAACCACTTAACTCCTTCAAAAACTTTGTCCCAATCGATCATTCCGGGCTTTATGTCGGCTATTGACGAATGTGCACGGTCGTAAACCACTTTACTGCCACGGCTAACAGCTCCGTTTTCGAGAAAATATATACCAAGGCGTTCGCCACCCCATACAATACTATTAGTGCCAACTCCGTTTTTTCGTAGGTCTTTCATGCAGGCTAAAGCAATATCGTTTTTGGGCAAACGGGTAACAAAATCAACATCTACACCGTAATTTGCCAACGATACAGCCACATTGGCTTCGCCGCCACCAAAAGTGGCCGAAAAACTGTCAACCTGATCAAAGCGCATAAAACCGGGTGTTGCCAAACGCAACATCACCTCACCAAAAGTCACAACTTTACTCATACAATTTATCTGTTTCAATATTTTTTGTTCGACAAAATTAAAAAAAGAAAACAATAATGCAAACGTTTGCATTATTTTTTTATATATTTGTCGATATATTTGATCCGTTTGACTAAATGACAAAAAAACAAGCAACAATACAGGACATTGCAAAGGCACTAAACATTTCGATATCAACAGTTTCGAGGGCAATGAGCGACCACCCAAAGATCAAAAAAAGCACTAAAGAACAAATTTGGGAAATGGCCAAAAAGCTGAATTACCAGCCCAATACCATTGCTGCAAGTTTGCGAAAAGGAAAAGCAAATACTGTGGGTATGATAGTTCCTCGCGTAAACCGACATTTCTTTTCAAATGTAATAACCGGTGTTGAAAGTGTATTAAACCCGGCAGGATACAATTTAATTATTTGCCAATCGGAAGAAAGCATCGAAAAAGAAAAAATAAACATTAACACATTAATTGCCAGCAGGGTTAGTGGCATACTTATATCGTTATCGCTCGAAACTACCAAATACGACCATATTAAACGTGCCATAAAAATGGGCATCCCCGTAGTACTATACGATCGTGTTTGCGACGAACTTGATGTTTGCAAAGTTGAAAACGACGACTTTTCGGGATCGTACGACCTTACCAAGCACCTAATAGAACAAGGATATCGAAAAATGATGTGGATAGGTGGTTCACGAAAATTCAATACTTACACCAACCGTTTCCAGGGCTATCGTAAAGCTTTGTCTGAAATTGGTTTAGAAGCTGATAACATGCCAATTTTTGAGGGTAGCATATCCCTCGAAACCAGCTACGATTTTTTCAAAACATTCATTGAAAACAATCAGCTTCCCGAGGTTATTTTTTCGGCATCGGATTATATGGCAATGGGGGCTATTTTGGCACTCCAAGAAAAAGGGCTAAAAATACCCGAAGATATAGCGATATCGGGCTATTCAAACGAACCTTTTGCGGCATTAATTAACCCCAAACTCACATCGGTTGAGCAATTCAGTAAAGAAATGGGACAAGAGACTGCACGTTTGCTATTGGCTCAAATTCAATCGGGCAACCCAAACAATGTTAGCACAAAAACCATGATAAGGCCAAGGCTGATTGTAAGGGATTCAACCCAAAACAAAAACACAAACCCTACCCCACCAATCAATGACTAATGACTATTGACAATTAATAAATAACAAAATACAGTATGAAGACATTTATGGATGAGCACTTTATGCTCAACTCAAAATCGGCACAACGATTGTACCACGAGTATGCAAAGGACATGCCCATTATTGACTATCACAACCACCTGCCACCTCACGAAATTGCAGGCAACGTAAATTTCAAAAACCTGACCCAAATATGGCTTTACGGCGATCACTATAAATGGCGGGCTATGCGTGCAAACGGTGTTGATGAAAAATACATTACCGGAAATACTACCGACTATGAAAAATTCGAAAAGTGGGCAGGTACAGTTCCTTATACATTACGAAATCCGCTATACCACTGGACTCACATGGAGCTGCAACGCTATTTTGGAATTAACGAATTGCTCAGCCCCAAAACGGCAAAAAGTATTTTCAATGAAACAGAAAGCCTATTGCAGCAACCCGATTTTTCGGTTCATAGCTTGTTGACCCGAATGAATGTTGACACGCTTTGCACTACCGACGATCCGGCCGACGACCTGCAATTCCACCTTCAACTTGCAAAAGAAAAAAATAGCTTTAAGGTGTTGCCCACCTGGCGACCCGATAAGGCCATGAATGCCGAAAACCCTCAGCTTTACAACGATTATTTAACCAAACTCGGTCAAGCTGCCAACATCGAAATAAAAACTGCAAGCGATTTGATTGCAGCCCTGCAAAAAAGGCACGACTTTTTCCATGAAGCCGGTTGTCGTATTTCTGATCATGGGATTGAAGAGTTTTATGCCGATGAATACACCCAAAGAGAAATTGACCAGATTTTTGAAAAAGTTCGCGCTGGAAACAGTCTCAACATCCAGGAGCTAACGAAATTCAAATCGTTTATGCTTTACGAGGGGGCAAAAATGGATCATGCTTCGGATTGGGCACAACAATTTCATTACGGAGTTTTACGCAATAACAATAGCCGTAGGTTTGCCCAATTGGGTCCCGACACCGGGTTCGATTCAATTGGCGATTTCAGCGTAGCAAAAGCAATGGTCAAATTTTTTAACCGCTTGGAAAGCACCGATCAGTTGGCCAAAACCATTATTTACAACATAAACCCCGGCGACAACGAGATGATTGCAACAATGTTGGGTAACTTTAACAAAGGCCCTGTTGCTGGTAAAATCCAATTCGGATCGGGATGGTGGTTCCTCGATCAAAAACAAGGAATGATTGAACAAATGAACTCACTCTCGGCACTTGGCCTAATAAGTAAATTTGTGGGCATGTTGACCGATTCGCGCAGCTTCCTGTCGTTCCCTCGCCACGAGTATTTCCGCCGTATTATGTGTAACCTTTTTGGCGAAGACATGGAAAATGGAGAAATACCTAACGATTTCGAATTAGTGGGAAGCATTGTACGCGACATAAGTTATAATAATGCTAAAAACTATTTTAAATTTTAGCTTTAACAATTTATGCCCTGCCATTGTTAGTATTGAAATATCAACAAAATGGCACACGAACAATACAACGAATTAATTGGCATTTTAAAAAAACGTTTCAAGAACAACATGCATCGTCACCCGTCAATTGAATGGGCCGATGTTGAAAAAAAGCTGCTCGAATGCATTCGGTTTGAAAAACAAAATACATTTGGGCAGCCTTTTTATAAGCTTTTCTCATTATTAGAAATGGAACGCACCGGAGGCGAACCCGACGTGGTAGGTTTTGATGCCCAAACCGGTGAATTTCATTTTGCAGATTGTTCAAAAGAAAGCCCAATTGGCCGAAGAGGCGTATGCTACGATAGTGAAGGACAAAATTCGAGAAAAGAGCATCGCCCTGAAAACAATGCAATTGATATGGCAAATTCAATGGGAATTGAGCTCCTCGATGAAAAAGCATATCAAAAAATGCAACAAATAGGACCTTTCGACACCAAAACATCCAGTTGGTTAAAAACACCTGAATCAATCAGGCAACAAGGAGGTGCGGTTTTTGGAGATTATCGGTATGGCAGGGTGTTTGTTTATCACAACGGCGCACAGTCGTATTACAGTGCAAGAGGTTTCAGAGGGATGTTAAAGGTTTAAAACACCAAATAATTTTTAGTACTCTAATTCGAGGTCACCGGCTTCCCACATTTTATAAAGCTTTGACAAATAGCCTAAAAAATTGCCAAATTTCCAAACAGCTTGTTGTGTGCCTTCCGAAACATTTTTCTCTTTCATTTTAAGCATAATCAACAAATAAAGAGTATTCAAAGCGGTTTCGATATCGTTGTGAACAAGCCCTGCCTTTTGTTTTACCAGCTCGAGATCAGGTTTAATTTCATTAAAATGACTGCTGTACTGCACATCGATATTGGTGTTTAAAAGTGCCAAGTGAAAACGGTTGATGTCGTTGACCAAATTCACTAGAAATTGCACGTGCCCGCCATTTTGCTTTTGTTCTTTTTCCATCATCAGCACCAAATTGGCATACCAATCCGACACCTCGGCACGAGTAGCCTCATCTACCTGATATTGAGATACAAGCGAAGCATTAATTGCATCCATATCGAGTTTAAGTGCACGAATCAAATCTTCGACCTGCCACATGTAAATAATGTATTCGGCAATATTGTTTTTTCGCTTTTCGCGGGCTACAATCATGTTCTTCAGTTTTTTAAAATTTAATCATCAAGAAAGCGGTCAATTTCACGCCTTTCCCTTTTTGTTGGTCGGCCAGCGCCTCGTTCGCGAGTTGACCATTGCATGTATTTTTGCATTTCGAGCACCTCGAGGTTTTCCTTAGGAGTAATATCCTGAATAAAGTCGGCTACAAGCTTAGCACCCATTCGTTTTTCAGAAACATCGGCAACCTTATAGTGATAAGTAACCGGATTTTTAACAACATGCAATACATCGCCGGGTTTAACATCGCGCGAGGGTTTTGCCTGCACTCCGTTAATCGAAATCTTCCCCTTAGAGCATGCTTCGGCAGCCAGGCTTCGAGTTTTATAAAGCCTTACCGCCCATAAAAATTTATCGATACGTACCGGATTAGCCATTTACTTGTTGTTAAACTGGTTCATTGTTCGCTCAAGCCCAACAGTACCAAACGATTTTATGATTTCAACAGCAGCGTCGATACGTTCGGGTAATTTTGCTTGCTCTTCGCTATCCCACTCGCCCAAAACATAATCGATTTGTTGCCCCTGATTAAACTCGTTACCAATACCAAAACGTACCCTGGCGTAGTTGCTGGTACCCAAAACCTGGTTTATATTTTTCAAGCCATTATGACCTGCATCGCCTCCTTTGCCCCTTACCCTTAATTTACCAAAGGGCAAAGCAATATCATCGACAAGAATAAGCAGGTTTTCGAGTGGTATTTTTTCTTTTTGCATCCAGTAGCGCACGGCATTACCACTAAGGTTCATATAAGTTGAAGGTTTGAGCAGAATAAATGTACGCCCTTTAAACTTATATTCGGCAACAGCACCATAACGCTTGTTCACATCAAAAACAATATTGGACGCCCCGGCCAGAGCGTCCAATATGATGAAGCCAACATTGTGGCGTGTATTTTTGTATTCTTCGCCAATATTTCCTAAACCGACTACTAAATACTTCATACAATAAAAATTTAGGCATAAATACCGTCAATAGGCGGCAAAAATGCGAGATTACTTTTTGTCGGCAGCGGCGGCAGCAGCACGTGAAGCACGTGTTACCAATACGCGAACAACAGGCACCGACTTAACGTTAACAAACTTCAATGTTTCGGTTTCGATATCGGCTACACGTAAAGTTTCGCCTAAATCTAAATTGGTTACATCGATAGTAATTGAATCGGGCAAATCTTTTGGAAGAGCCAAAACAGTCAAATTGCGTTTTTCAACTTGCAAACGGCCACCAGCACGAATACCTTTTGCAAAACCTTTGGTTTTTACAGGAATATTCACTTTAACCGGTTTATTTTCGCTCACCTTAAGAAAATCGATGTGCATAGGCTCGTCGCTTACTGGGTGAAATTGGATATCCTGCATAATTGCCTGATATGCTTTACCATCGACAGTAAGGTTTACCAAATACACGTTAGGAGTGTAAATAAGTTTTTGTAAGTCGGCAGCATTGGTTGCGAAGTGGATATTTTTTTCCATTCCGTAAAGTAGATCGGAAGAGCACACGTCTG
>ERZ795048.776-NODE-776-length-32091-cov-12.053065_pt1 | contig 32091 bp, 22 predicted proteins | sample MGYA00375132_ERZ795048 | MGnify/ENA primary metagenome ERZ795048 (study PRJEB30177, sample SAMN05720225) | activated sludge metagenome | isolation source: Anaerobic digester | place: Hong Kong | collected 2014-12-17 ... | reverse complement strand
CAACGGCCACCGCGGTGCTGTCCGCGGTCACCGGTGCCTCCTCCTCCACCGGGGCCTCCTCTGCGGGGGCTGCCTCCTCCTTCCAGATCTCGCCCTGGGGCTCCTTCTGGTTGGGCGGGTCGGTGCCCTGCAGGGTCAGGATGTAGCTGGCCACCGCCTGCATCTCCGAAGGCTTCAGCTGCGACTGCCAGCTGATCATGCCCTTCTGGGGCACGCCGTACTTGATGGTCTTGAAGACGTTCTTGATGCCACCTCCATGGATCCAGTAGGCATCGGTCATGTTGGGGCCCACACCCCCTTCGCCGTTGGCACCGTGGCAGGCCACGCAGAACTGCTTGTAGATCGACTCCCCGCTGGCCAGGGTGGCCTCGTCGGTCGCTACGGTCACGTTGCTCTCGTCAACGAGGTTGCTGAACTGGGCCAGGTAGGCGGCCACGTCCTCCTTGGCCTGGGCCATCTCCTGCTCGTACTCCTCGGCCTGCAGCGGCATCACGCCCAGGATGTGGACGTTCACCAGGTAGACCACGCCCCAGATGATGGTGCCATAGAAGAGCCAGAGCCACCAGGGGGGCAGCACGTTGTTCAGTTCGCGGATGCCATCGTACTCGTGGTGCATCAGCACGTCCTCTTCGTGCTCCACGTCCACGGCCTGGGTCAGCTTGTGCAGGATGGTGTCCGCGAAGGACGGCTCCTCGGCCTCCTTGGCCAGTGCGAGCTCCTCCTCCTCGCGTCCCGAGAGGGTCCGCACCATGCCACGCAACACGTTCAACTGGGCCAGCAGCACCACGAACAGGATCAGGTTCGCGGAGATGAGCATCCAGAAGAGCGTGGCCGTGGTGACCAGGAACATGGTGCCCGGCACGGCTGCCGACGCTTCCGCCGGCCAGGCCAAGAAGGCGAGCACCACGGCACCAGCTGCGGCGCGCTTCACGGCCATCCGCCTGGCCCAGGCGGAACCATTGCCTCCCAGGTTGCGCATGATGCTGCTGAGTGCCAGGATGATGATGACCTGCAGCACGGCCACCCCGAGCAGCAGGTAGTTGGTCTCCATGGCCGGACCGCTGCCGGCCACGGCCGGGGCGGCATCCTGTGCGGCCATGGCCAGCGGTGCGGCCAGACCGGCAAGGATCATGATCGGACGCTTGGTTTCGATGCGGGTCATGTCGTACGGTGTTCGGGGTGGATCAGGTAGGGCTTGTCGTCCTCTTCGAAGGGCAGTTCCTCCAGGTGGTGGATGTGCCGCTTGTCGGCGGTGAGCACGTACCACAGCATGAACAGGAAGAACGTGAAGAAGAGGACGAAGGCGATCACGGGATAGATGTCGACCCCGCCGATCGTGTCCAGGTGATGCTTGATGAACTTCAGCATGACGGGCTCATTTCACGGCCACGGCGGGTGCCGCGTCCTGCTTCTTGATGTCCGTGCCAAGCCGTTGCAGGTAGGCGATGAGGGCGATGATGTCCTTCTCGGCCGAAGCCTCGATGCCGTCCTTCTTCAGGCTCTCCACGATGGCCGCGGCCTGTGCACGCAGGTCGGTGTTGGCCTGGGCCGCGTAGCCTTCCGGATACGGGACGCCGAGCTTCTGCATGGCCTCGATCTTGGCGGCGGTGCTCGCCGTGTCGATCGTGTTCTCGTACATGTGCGGGTAGGCGGGCATCAGCGACCCGGCGCTCATGGAGGTGGGGTCCATCATGTGGTAGAAGTGCCAGCTGTCCGGGTACTTTCCGCCCACACGGTGCAGGTCGGGACCGGTGCGCTTGCTGCCCCACTGGAACGGGTGGTCGTACACGAACTCACCCGCCTTGCTGTACTCGCCGTAGCGCTCGGTCTCGCTGCGGAAGGGCCGGATCATCTGCGAATGGCAGGTATAGCAGCCTTCGGAGATGTAGATGTCGCGCCCCTGGAGCTCCAGTGGTGTGTAGGGTTTCACGCTGGCAATGGTCGGGATGTTGCTCTTCACCAGGAAGGTGGGCACCATCTCGATGACCCCGCCGATGGCGACGAGCACGAAGCTGAGCACGAGCATCTGCACCGGGCGGCGCTCGATCCAGCGGTGCCAGTATCCCACCTCGGGTTCGGTCTCCACCTTCACCAGCGGCATGGCCTCGGCCTCCTCGTTGGCGATCAGCTTGCCGGAGGCCACCGTGCGCCAGACGTTGTACACCATCATGATGGCACCGGCCAGGTAGAGCGTGCCACCCAGACCACGCAGCCAGTAGGCGTACTTGATCTGCAGCACGGTGTCCAGGAAGTTCTTGTACACCAGGTATCCGTCCGGCGTGAACTGCTTCCACATCAGGCTCTGGGTGAACCCGGCGAAGTAGAGCGGCACCGCGTAGAAGACCATGCCCAGCGTGCCGATCCAGAAGTGCGCGTTGGCCAGGCTCTTGCTGTAGAGCTTCGTGCCGAACAGGCGCGGCACCAGCCAGTAGATCATGCCGAAGGTGAGGAAGCCGTTCCAGCCCAGACCACCGACGTGCACGTGCGCGATGGTCCAGTCGGTGAAGTGGCTCAGGCTGTTGAAGAACTTGGTGCTGAGCAGCGGACCTTCCAGCGTGCTCATGCCGTAGGCCGTCACGGCCACCACCATGAACTTCAGGATGGGGTCCTCACGCACGCGGTCCCAGGCGCCGCGCAGGGTGAGCAGGCCGTTGAGCATGCCACCCCAACTGGGAGCGATGAGCATGATGCTGAACACGGTACCCAGGCTCTGGGCCCAGTCGGGGAGGGAGCTGTAGAGCAAATGGTGAGGACCGGCCCAGATGTAGATGAAGATCAGCGCCCAGAAGTGGATGATCGACAGCTTGTAGGAATAGACCGGGCGGTTGGCCGCCTTGGGCAGGAAGTAGTACATGAGGCCCAGGTAGGGCGTGGTCAGGAAGAAGGCCACGGCATTGTGTCCGTACCACCACTGCACCAGGGCGTCCTGCACACCGGCGTACCAGCTGTAGCTCTTCCACAGGCTCACCGGCATCTCGAAGCTGTTCACGATGTGCAGCATGGCCACCGTGACCCAGGTGGCGATGTAGAACCAGATGGCCACGTAGAGGTGCCGCTCCCGCCGCTTCAGGATGGTGCCGATCATGTTGATGCCGAACACCACCCACACCAGCGTGATGGCGATGTCGATCGGCCACTCGAGCTCGGCGTACTCCTTGCTGGTCGTGATCCCCAGCGGAAGCGTGATGGCCGCTGAAAGGATGATCAACTGCCAGCCCCAGAAGTGCAGCCAGCTCAGCATGTCGCTGAACATCCGCGTCTTGAGCAGGCGCTGGAGGCTGTAGTAGACACCGGCGAAGATGCCGTTGCCCACGAAGGCGAAGATCACCGCATTGGTGTGCAGCGGGCGCAGGCGGCCAAAGCTGAGCCACTCGTGGATGTTCCAGCTCGGGAGCACCAACTGGAAGGCCACGGTCAGGCCCACCAGCATGCCCACGATGCCGAATACGATCGTCGCCATCAGGAAGGCGTTGACGATCTTGTTGTCGTAGTGGAAACGTTCCATCATGGATCAGGAGTTCTTCGGATCGGTACGTCGTTCGTTGGATGCGCCCCGGTCGCCCAGGATCCTGACGGCAGGTGAACGGTCATCCTCGTACTGACCGGAACGCACCGCCCAGAGGAAGGCGGTCAAAAAGACCACCGCCACCAGGGTGCTTGCACCGATCAGAAGGAAGATGACGCTCATCAGGATCCCGCTAAGGGTGCCCAAAACTCCCGCAGGCGTTCCGGGCGATGCATGACCCATCTCAACGGGCCACATGATTAATGTCAGTTCCGGTCCGGGGAACGCAACGGGCGCGCGGCCAGCCATACTCCCAGCGAGACGAAGGCCACTACGGTCACCGAGCTGAGCGGCATCAGGATGGCCGCCACCAGGGGCGTGAGCTTGCCGGCAATGGCGAAGGACAGCCCGCCCACGTTGTAGAGCAACGAGATGCCCAGGCTCGCGAACACGATGCGACGCGCCCGCCTACCCAGCCGGAGCGCCTCCGGCAGCAGACCCAGGGCCCCTGCCTCGATGATGGCATCGCTCGCGGGTGTCAGGGCGGCGCTGCTCTCGCTCACCGTCACGCCCACATCGCTCTGTGTCAAGGCTCCCGCATCGTTCAGGCCATCCCCCACCATCATCACCCGCGCGCCCGAACCCTGCTTCGAGCGAATGAACGCGGCCTTCTGAGGAGGAGTGCATCCGGTCACCACCTCCCCTTCCGGGAAGAGACCGGCGACCTCGGCGTCCACGGTGGCATCGCCGGTGAGCAGGTGCGTGGCCGCCATGCCGCGTGCACCGCCCACCGCCTTCTCCATGCCGGCCCGGACGCGCTTCCTCAGGGTGAACCTTCCCCGGTGCAGGCCGCCGATCGCCACGTCCACGGTGGCCACACCGGGCTCCCGATGCGCGGAGGGTGCCCCACAGAACGCGGCCGAGCCCAGCCGCACCGGCACTCCTTCCACGTCCCCGCGGATGCCCGCGCCGCTCTCTTCCTCCACCCCGCTCACCCGGCCAAGGTCTCCCTGAAGGGACCGGTACACTTCCGCACTGAGGGGATGGGCGCTGTTCCGTGCCAGGGAGCGCACCTGCATCACTTCCCGGGCATCGAGCGGTCGGCCTTCAAAGGCCAGGTCGTAGCTCTCGCGGGCAGTGAGCGTGCCGGTCTTGTCGAACACCACGGTGTCCACGTGCGCCAGCCGCTCCACCACTTCGGCATCGCGCAGGAAAAGGCCTCGCCGGCCCAGCAGGCGCATGGTGTGTCCGTAGGCGAAGGGCATGCTCAGGGCCAGGGCACAGGGACAGGCCACGATCAGCACGGCCGTGACCACGGGCCAGACCTGGGCCGCATCACGTCCCCACCAATACAGCGCGGCGCCGAGCGCCACCAACAGGACGCCGACGGTGAACCGCCGGGCCACCGTGTCGATCAGCCTCGGCATGGAAGGACGGGCGCCGGTCAGCGAGCCGGCATGTTCCTCCCACAGGCGCTTCAGGTGGCTGTCATTGAAGACCCGCAGCACTTCCAGTTCGATCGCCGCCCCGCGCTGTCGGCCACCGGCCTTTACGGTGTCCCCCGGCGCTTTGTGCACGGGCATCGGTTCACCGGTGATGAAGCTGTTGTCGATGTGGCCTTCGCCCTCGCGCAGGATGGCATCCACCGGGACCAGCTCCTGGTCACGCACCACGATCCGATCACCCGGGGCCAGATCGGTCACGCCCACGGGCTCCTCGCCCTCGCCCTTCCGGCGCAGCACCACCAACGGCAGGAAGGCCTCCAACGCCCGGTCGAAGCTGAGCGCCTGGTAGGAGTATGCCTGGTACCAGCGACCAACGAGCAGGAAGAACACCAGGCCCGCCAGGGAATCGAAATAACCCGGGCCGATGTCCAGCAGGACATCGAACGTACTGCGCAGGAACAAGGCCAGGATGCCGAGCGCGATCGGCTGGTCGATGTTCACCTGCCGGGTGCGTAGACCCGCCCAGGCCGACCGGAAGAAATCGGTGGAGGCGAACAGCATGACCGGCAGCGAAAAGGCCAGGCTCAGAAACTGGAACCCCCGCGCCAGCGATCCGTCGCTGGTCACGTCCGCGCCCAGGTACTCCGGAAAGCTGAACAGCATGATGTTGCCGAAGCAGAACCCCGCCACCCCCAGCCGGATGTACAGGGTGCGGGGCACGCCGCGCTTCGTACCCCGGCCGCGCGCACCTTCTCCGGTGAGCTGGGGCCCGTAGCCGATCTTCCGCAGCAGCTCCACCAGACCACGCAGGGCCAGCTGCTCCTCGCGGAACGTGATGCTCAGCTCCTTGTCGCTGAACCGGACCCGTGAACGCAACACTGCCGGTTCCAGCCGATGGAGGTTCTCCAGCAGCCAGATGCACGAACTGCAGTGCATCTGCGGGATGTGGAAGGTGACCCGCGTGATGCCTCCCTCGCTGTACTCCACCAGACGCTCACGCACCTCGGGCAGGTCGAACAGCTCCGGACGGGGAGCATCGGCCGCCACTTCCGCCTTCACCTGGGGCCGGTCGCCCAGGTCGTAATAGTCGCATAGCCCGCTCTGGTCAAGCAGTTCGTAGACGAACCGGCAGCCCGGACAACAGAAGTCCTTGTCGTCCGCCCGTACGTGGTCCGCACCACACGTGTCGCCACAGTGGTAGCAGGAGGTCTCCGTCCGGGTGGCGGTGGCCATGGCCGCGAAGGTCAGGCGGGGCCGGGACCACCGGGGTGACGAACGTCAGCCCTTGGGGCGGTGTACTTTGCCCCCGCATGGCAGGCACCTGGCACCGTGTCCGCACCTACCTCCGGCATCTGGTGAAGGCCAGGTCCCGTCATGGTGTGCATTCGCCCTTCATCTACGCGCTCATGGACGAGGTGCTCTGCCGGGACGCTCCCCTGGCGGAGGTGAAGGACATCGAGCAGCGCCGGCGGCGTTTGCAGGCCTCCCGGAAATGCATCCACGTGACCGACCTGGGTGCGGGTTCGTCCCTGGGCCTGGGAACGGAAAGGAGCGTTGGAACGATCGCGCGTTCGGCCCTGAAGCCTCCACGGCAGGCGCGGCTGCTGTACCGGTTGGTGCGGCATTTCCGGCCCGGAACGGTCCTGGAGCTCGGCACCTCGCTCGGCATCACCACGGCCTATCTGGCGCGTGCTGCGGAGCCCGGCAGGGTGTTCACGCTGGAAGGTTGTCCGAACACCCTGGCGGTCGCCCGGGAAGGGCTGGAGGAACTGGGGATAGGGAACGTGGAGGCCGTGGAAGGGGCCTTCAGCGACACCCTGCCAGGCATCCTCGAACGCATCGGCCACGTGGACCTCGCCTTCATCGATGGGCACCATGACCGGGAGGCCACCCTGGGCTACTTCGAACACGTGCTCGCCCGCTCGCATGAACGGACGGTACTGGTGTTCGACGACATCCACTGGTCACCGGGAATGTCCCAGGCCTGGGCACGCATCCAGGAGCACCCCCGGGCCACGGTCACCGCGGACCTGTACCACCTGGGGCTGGTCTTTCTGCGGGGAGGACAAGCCCGGCAGCATTTCCGGCTGCGCTGCTGAAGCCTGGCACCGGTACCTTCGCGTCAAGGCGCACCAGGGATGAAGATCTACACCCGTACCGGAGACCAGGGACAGACCTCGCTGCTCGGAGGCACGCGCGTGCCGAAGGACCACGCCCGCATCGAGGCGTACGGCACGGTCGACGAACTGAACAGCCACCTGGGCATGCTCCGCGACCTGGCCCCGGAGGAGCACGGGGAGCTGCTGGGGGAGGTGCAGGGCACGTTGTTCAGCATCGGATCGCGCCTGGCCGCGAGCAGTGAGGCGGAGGCCGACCAATGGAAGGTGCCCAAGGTGGACGAAGCGACGATCACGTCCTTGGAACGGGCCATGGACCGCATGGACGCCGACCTGCCTGAGATGCGGAACTTCATCCTGCCAGGCGGGCATGCGGCCATTTCCCAAGCCCACATCTGCCGCACCGTGTGCCGCAGGGCGGAGCGCAGGCTGGTCGAATTGGCCCGATCGGAGGAGCTTCCCGGTGAATTGGTCCGCTACCTGAACAGGCTCAGCGACCTGCTCTTCGTACTGGCCCGTCACCTGGGCCTTCGACTTGGCATTCCCGAGCGCCCCTGGATCCCGCGCGGCTGAAGGGTTCGAGGGCTTTCAGGAATGGCATGGATGTTGGACGGCGGCGGTCGTTGAAAACTTGAACCGTGGCGCTGCGTACTCCGTATATATTTGCCGCCGTTTTTCGGAATCAAACAGACAGGCCGAAGCCATGTACTGGACCCTTGAACTAGCCTCCTACCTGGAGGACGCCCCCTGGCCCGCCAACAAGGAGGAGCTGATCGACTTCGCCCTGCGCACCGCCGCTCCCCTGGAAGTGGTCGAGAACCTGCAGGCCATCGAGGACGAGGAAGAGGTCTTCGACACGATCGAGGACATCTGGCCCGACTACCCCTCCAAGGAGGACTTCTTCTTCAACGAGGACGAGTACTGAAGACCTTCCTCTTCCCGTCATGAACTCTAGCGCCCCGCCGATCCGGCGGGGCGTTCGCTTTCCTGCCATTGTGTCGGCCTGGCCTTCTGCGGCACGGGTCGTGCAGGCCTGGAGCGGTTACCTTTGCACTCCCTTTCGATAACCCCCGGACCGCCCTGTCCGCACGGACCGTTCCGGACCACAATACCGCCCTTCCGATGATCGGATCACTGACCAAGGCCATGAAGAAGGTCTTCGGCGACAAGGCCCAGCGCGACCTCAAGGAGGTGGCTCCCCTGGTGGAGCGCGTCAATGCCGAGTTCGCGAAGCTCAACGGCCTGTCCAACGACGAGCTCCGCGCCCGCACCGCCGCCTTCAAGGAGCGGATCCGCGAACAGGTGAAGGACGAGGAGGACCGCATCGCCGTTCTGCGTCAGGAGATCGAGGACGATCCACGCATGGACATCCACGAGCGGGAGCAGCGCTATGAGGAGATCGACAAGCTGGAGAGCCGGGCCGTGAAGGAGATCGAGGAGGTGCTCGCCGACATCCTGCCGGAGGCCTTCGCCGTGGTGAAGGAGACCGCGCGCCGCTTCAAGGAGAACAAGGAGGTCCGCGTCACCGCCACCGAGCTCGATCGGGAGATCGCCGCACAACGCCAGCATGTGCGCATCGAGGGCGACCAGGCCATCTGGAACAACTCCTGGGACGCCGCCGGTGCGGAGATCGTCTGGGACATGGTGCACTACGATGTGCAGCTGATTGGTGGTGTGGCACTGCACAAGGGGAAGATCGCCGAGATGAGCACCGGTGAGGGTAAGACCCTGGTGAGCACCCTGCCCGTGTACCTGAACGCCCTGGCTGGGCGCGGCGTGCACGTGGTCACGGTGAACGACTATCTGGCCAAGCGTGATGCCGAATGGATGGGTCCCATCCATGAGTTCCATGGCCTGCGCGTGGATTGCATCGACCGGCACCAGCCCAACAGCCCGGAGCGTCGCAAGGCCTACCTGGCCGACATCACCTACGGAACGAACAACGAATTCGGATTCGACTACCTGCGCGACAACATGGCGCATGCGCCCACCGCCCTCGTGCAGCGCAAGCACCACTACGCCATCGTGGACGAGGTGGATTCCGTGCTCATCGACGATGCCCGGACCCCGCTGATCATCTCCGGTCCCACGCCCAAGGGCGAGGTGCACCAGTTCGATGAGTACAAACCCCGGGTCGAGCGCCTCTACACGGCCCAGCGCAAACTGGTCACGCAGCTGCTCACCGAGGCCAAGAACAAGCTCAAGGGCCTGGAAGACGGCAGTGCTTCCAAGGAGGACATCGAGCAAGGTGGGATGGCCGTGCTACGGTGCCACCGGGGACTGCCCAAGAACAGCGCGCTGATCAAGTACCTCAGCGAACCGGGGGTCAAGGCGCTGCTCCAGAAGACCGAGGCGCACTACCTCCAGGACCAGGGCAAGGAGATGCCCAAGGTGGACCAGGAGTTGTACTTCGTGATCGAGGAGAAGCACAACCAGATCGAGCTCACCGAGAAGGGGCTCGACCTGATCAGCGGCGACGTCAACGATGCGCAGTTCTTCATCATGCCCGATGTGGGCGGCACCATCGCCGAGATCGAGAAGAGCGAGGCCTCGCTGGAGGAGAAGGCCCGCCGCAAGGACGAACTGCTGCGCGAGTTCGGCATCAAGAGCGAGCGCATCCACACCGTGAACCAGCTGATCCGTGCCTACGCCCTGTTCGAGAAGGACGTGGAGTACGTGGTGATGGACAGCAAGGTGAAGATCGTCGACGAGCAGACCGGCCGCATCATGGAGGGTCGCCGCTACAGCGATGGGCTGCACCAGGCGATCGAGAGCAAGGAGAACGTGAAGGTGGAGGCCGCCACGCAGACCTATGCCACCGTCACCCTGCAGAACTACTTCCGCATGTACCACAAGCTCTCGGGCATGACCGGTACGGCGGAGACCGAGGCACAGGAGTTCTGGGACATCTACAAGCTGGACGTGATGGTGATCCCCACCAATCGTCCGGTGGTGCGCCAGGACAGCGACGACATGGTCTTCAAGACCAAACGGGAGAAGTACAACGCGGTGATCGAGGAGGTGGTGAAGCTCCGCGATGCAGGACGCCCCGTGCTGGTGGGCACCACCAACGTGGAGGTGAGCGAGCTGATGAGCAAGATGCTGAACATGCGCGGCATCAAGCACAACGTGCTCAACGCGAAGCAGCACCAGCGCGAGGCCGAGATCGTGGCCCATGCCGGCCTGCCCGGTACGGTGACCATCGCCACCAACATGGCCGGTCGGGGTACGGACATCAAGCTCGGCCCCGGGGTGAAGGAGGCTGGAGGTCTTGCGATCGTGGGCACCGAGAAGCACGACAGCCGGCGGGTGGACCGCCAGTTGAGGGGCCGGTCGGGCCGCCAGGGCGACCCGGGCAGCTCCCAGTTCTACGTGAGCCTGGAGGATGACCTCATGCGCCTGTTCATGAGCGATCGCGTGGCCAAGCTCATGGACCGGTTGGGCTTGAAGGAAGGCGAGGTGATCCAGCACAGCATGGTCACCTCCAGCATCGAACGCGCCCAGAAGAAGGTCGAGGAGAACAACTTCGGCATCCGCAAGCGACTGCTGGAGTACGATGACGTGATGAACAACCAGCGGGAGGTGATCTACAAGCGCCGCCGCCATGCGTTGTTCGGCGACCGCCTGAAGCTGGACATCCTCAACATGTTCCACGAAGTGGTGGCCGGTCTCGTGAACGAGTACCACGATGTGGACGACTTCGAGGGTTTCCGGATGGACCTCTTCCGCAAGCTTTCCACGGAATGCCCCGTGGACGAGGAGGGATTCGGCAACACCAAGCCCCAGGCACTCATCGACCAGGTGTTCGAAGCGGTGATGGACCGCTACCAGCGGCATGGTCAGCAGATCGCGCGGCAGGCCCTGCCAGTGATCAGCGACGTGTTCCTGAACCAGGGCGCCCAGTACGAGAACATCGTGGTGCCCATCACCGACGGCATGCGCACCATGCAGGTGGTGGCCCATCTGGAGAAGAGCTACAAGAGCGAAGGCGCGGAGCTGATCACCAGCATCGAGAAGTACATCACCCTCGCCATCATCGACAACGAGTGGAAGGAGCACCTGCGCGAGATGGACGAACTGCGCCGCAACGTGCAGAACGCCGCCATCGAGCAGAAGGACCCGCTGCTGATCTACAAGCTCGAGAGCTTCAACCTGTTCAAGGACATGGTGGCGCGGGTGAACGAGCAGGTGGCCACCTTCCTGGCCAAGGCAGGCCTGCCAAGCGCCGAGCCCAACGTGCAACAGGCCCGGGAGCCGCGTGCCCAGCAGCAACAGCTGCAGACCAGCCGGAGTGAGGTGGGTGCGGGCGCCGCACCCCGTCCGGCGGCCGGCAGGGCGGGCTCCCGTTCACCCCTGCCCCCTCCCCCCCAGGGAGCCCCGCAGCGCCCTGCTCAGCCTGTGCGCGTGGAGGAGAAGGTGGGTCGCAACGACCCCTGCCCCTGTGGCAGTGGCAAGAAGTACAAGCAGTGCCACGGCCGCGCCTGAGCGGCGGTCCCGTGAGTTCCAATGGCGAAGGCCGGTCCCAAGGGACCGGCCTTCCTCCTATGTGTATGTCGGCTGGTTCAGAATTTCACGGGCACACGCATCTGCACCCTCACAGGGCGCCCCTGGTCCGTGCCCGGGGACCATTTCGGTGAGCCCTCCAGGGCGTCCACCATGCGTTCGTCGAACGGCTCGCCCATCCCTTCGTCCAACTGCACCTGGGTCACGGTACCGTCCTTCTCCACCACGAACGAGGCCGTGGCCTTTCCTTTCATCCGGACGCCATCGGTATCCTGGACACGACCACGGAGATATTCGACCATGGCATGCTCACCTCCCGGATACTCCGGCATCACTTCGGCACGCGTATAGAGGATGTCCTTCAACGGCTCGGGGTCATAGACCTTCTCCGCCAGATCACGCCCCCACTTGTCATAGCGGAGCCAGATGCCGGTCTTGAGGCCCATCATGTACCGGCCGGTGCTCTCCACCTTGCCGTTCGGGTGATAGAACGTGAACACACCGTCCTCGATGCGAAGTGCCTTGTCGGCGTAGCTCCCCTCGCACTTCAAGGATCCATCCATCGCATAGGTCCTGGCCATGAAATGGCCATCCTCCCGGCCGGTCAGCTCCCTGTAGTAGGAGGCCTTCCCCTTGGAGGTCTCCTCGAGCACGGCGTTCAGGTAGATGCGGTCCCCGCCTTGGGCGGCTCCGCTCATGGGATCGAGCAGGGCGGACCAGAGGGTGGTGAGAAGCAACAGTGTCTGCATGATGCGCACGGTGTTCATCCCGTTGTGCCCCGTGATACGCGATCCGAGCACCAGGGTTACAAGGCCGGCTCAACGATGGCGGAACCAGTTCCGCAGGAAGGGGTCGTAGGTCTCGTACACCGGTTTGCCACTATCCTCCACATGACCGGAGACGTAGACGAGCTCCTTGTCCAGCAACGCCTTCATGGCCTGCACCACCGCGGCGGACGAGGAGAGCCCATGCTTCCGCATGAAGGCACCTCCGGTAGGCGTGTCCACCGCACCCTCCCGGGCGATGGCCGCATACAGGTCCCATTGGTTGCCGGGGAGCGTGCTTCGGAGCGTGGCCATCATGGCGTCCTGTTCCCGCACGATGCCCAGCATCACCTGCACGATCGTGTCGCGCGACAGGGGTCGGGCATCGCCGAAGAGCCGATTGAACAACACCTGCACATGGTAGGTGTGACCGTTGCACCAATCGTAGCAGAACCGCGCATCATCGAGGGCCAGGTCACGTCCATGGCGCTTCATGACCCGCACCGCGAACCGGGAGTAGGTGTCCCGCTCGATCCGGCCCAGGGAAAGCTGGTCCGCACTATGGTACAGCGGGCTGGAGACATCCGTGAACATCTCGAGCAGGAGGTGACGCTGGCTTCCGGAGAAGATGCAGTGCACCCGGGGGCTACGCTGCAGTTCGGAGCGCAGGAGTGCATCCATGCGCACGTTGGCGAACTGCGCCACCTGCTGGAACTCGTCGATGGCCAGGTAGATGGTGCGATCCTGCTCGTTGAGTATCCGGAAGATCTCCGTGGTGGTGGCCGCTTCACGGGAGATCTCCGCACGCTCTAAGCCGATCCGGGGCTTGCCCGAAAGCTCATCAAAGCTCACCGTGGGACGGAGGGCGCCGAACCACTCCCCGGCATTTCTCAGGAACTGCTTCACCGTGGGGTTCAATGCCGCATGTACCGCATTGACCAGGATCGTATTGAAGTCGTGGACATCACGAGCCGCATAGATGTCCGCGAACACCGTGCGCGTCCCCCGGTCCTTGGCCAGGGTGTTGAACGTGTGGTGGATCAGGCCGGTCTTTCCGAAGCGTCGCGGGCTGTACAGCAGGATGTGCCTGCCGTTGCGCAGGGCGCCTGTCAGGATGGCCAGCTCCTGCTCCCGGTCGCAGAAGAGCGAGGGAGAGGCGTAGCGAGTGACAGGAAAGGGATTGTCGATGAGCACATCACAAAAGTAAGCCTATATTACTAAAGTTTCATTAGTAAATCTTTCTTAGCCAAATCATCCGGCCCAGCCATCGCGGTCCAGGCTGCGGTACTGGATGGCCTCGGCGAGGTGCTCCGTTCGGATGTCCGCACTGCCGGCCAGATCGGCAATGGTCCGCGCCACTTTTAGGATCCGGTCGTAGGCACGAGCGCTCAGGCCCAACCTGTCCATCGCTTTGCCCAGCAACGCCTTCCCCGCGGCATCGATCCGGCAGATGCTCCTCAACTGGCGGCTGCCCATCTGGGCGTTGCTGTGGATCGGGTGATCGCTGAAGCGAAGTTCCTGCAGACGCCGCGCGGCGACCACCCGCTCCCGCACTTCCTCGCTCCGCTCTCCGGGTCGCTCATCGCTCAGCGCATCGAAGGGCACCGGCGTCACCTCGATGTGGATGTCGATGCGGTCCAGCAGGGGCCCGCTGATCTTGTTCAGGTACTTCTGCACCGTGCCCGGCGGACAGACGCACTCCCGGTCCGGATGGTTGTGGTAGCCGCAGGGACAGGGATTCATGCTGGCCACGAGCATGAAGCTGGCCGGGTACTCCACGGAGAACTTCGCCCGGCTGATGGTGATCACCCGGTCCTCCAAGGGCTGCCGCAGCACCTCCAGGACCGTCCGCTTGAACTCCGGCAGTTCGTCCAGGAAGAGCACGCCGTTGTGTGCCAGGCTGATCTCGCCCGGCTGGGGGTACGATCCGCCCCCGACCAGGGCCACATCGCTGATGGTGTGGTGCGGGGACCGGAATGGACGCACGCTCAGGATGCTGTCATCCTTGCGGAGCTTGCCCGCCACGCTGTGGATCTTGGTGGTCTCCAGCGCTTCATCGATGTGCAGGGGCGGCAGAATGGTGGGCAGCCGCTTCGCCAACATGGTCTTGCCGGCACCCGGCGGCCCCACCAGCAGGATGTTGTGCCCGCCCGCCGCCGCGATCTCGAAGGCCCGCTTGATGTTCTCCTGTCCCTTTACATCGCTCAGGTCCACCGGGTACTGCCGGCTGCTCTGGGCGAATTCCGCCTCGATGTCCACTTGTGTCGGCGGTGGACCGTCCTCTCCCCGCAGGAGTGCCACCACCTCGCGCAGGTGTTCCACCCCATGCACCTGCAATCCGGAGACGATCGCCGCCTCCCTGGCATTGGCGGCTGGGAGAATGAAGCCCTTGAAACCCTGCTGCCTGGCCGCGAGCGCTATGGACAAGGCGCCCTTGACCGGCCGCACACCGCCGTCCAGCGCGAGTTCGCCCATCACCAAGTGCGTGGCCAACCGGTCGGGAGGCACCTCCCCGGTACCCGCGAGCAGGCCCACGGCCATCATCAGGTCGTAGCCAGTCCCTTCCTTGGGCAGGTCGGCGGGGGCCAGGTTGATGGTGACCCGCTTGCCGTGCGGGAAGTACAGGTCGTTGTTCCGGAAGGCTGCGAACAGGCGCTGATAGCTCTCATGCACCGCCTTGTCCCCGAGCCCGACGATGTTGAACGCCGCGAACCCCGGCACCACGTTCACCTCGGCGGTGACCAACGTGGCCTCGATGCCCTGTACCGCGCTACCGTGGACCTTGACCAGCATCACTCCTCCCCGCTTGCTCCAACTCCACCTCGATGTGATCGATCAACGCGTGCACCACCTTGATGTGCACCTCCTGGATGCGGTCCGCGTAGCCCGCGTGCGGCACCCGGACCTCCACGTCGCAGAGGGGCGCCAGCTTTCCGCCATCCTTACCGGTAAGGCCCACCACCACCATGCCCAGTTCCCTGGCCGTCTCGGCGGCACGCAACACGTTGGGGCTGTTGCCGCTGGTGCTGAAGGCCAACAGAACATCCCCCTCCCGGCCATGTGCACGCACGTAACGGGCGAAGACCTGCTCGAAACCATGATCGTTCCCCACGCAGGTCAGGTGCGAGGGGTCGCTGATGCTCATGGCGGCGATCGGGGCCCGGTCGTCCCGGTACCGTCCTGTCAGCTCCTCGGCGAAGTGCATCGCATCGCACATACTTCCGCCGTTCCCGCAGCTGATGATGCGGCCACCGCCGCGCAGGCTGTCCACCATCCGGCGGCCGGCCTCGGCCACGGCCTCCAGGTTGGCGGGGGCGGCCAGGAACCGCTGCAGCACATCGGCGGCCTCGGTGAAATGGGTGCGGATGCGGTCGGTGCTCATCCCTCCAAAGATGCGTCAGTTACCAATTCCTCACGACGATACCCGATCCGCCGTCGCTCGGGCACCGGTGGGTCCATCATGCGCCGGACCACCTCGAACAGCTCGCCCAGGGCGTCATCGCTGCGGTCCTGCCGTCCTTCCAGCCGCTCCACCCGAAGCTTCAACTCCAGGTCGTTCTGCAACAGGCGCTGGAGCCGAACGAACACGCGCATGATGCGAATGCTGACCGCGATGGCACGCTCGCTGTTGAGCACACCCGACAGCATCAGCACGCCATGTTCGCTGAAGGCAAAGGGCGTCGTCCGTCTACCTCCCCAGGAACTTGAGGTCGCGTTCTGCGACCTCAAGTCCGCCCACTCCTCCGCGGTCAATTGGAACATGAAGTCCACCGGAAAGCGCTCGACGTTGCGCTTCACCTGCTCGTTCAACCGCTTGGTCGGCACACCGTAGAGGTCGGCCAGATCATGGGACAGCATCACCTGCCGGCCACGGACCAGGAATATCCGGGACGCGATCGCCCCTTCGGGCAGCACATCGTTCTCCACCATCACTCGACACTTGTTCGTGACAAATATACTGTCACGAACTTGACATGCAAATCGTCAAGGGGTCAGCGACTGGCCTGCTGGTCCAGCACCTTCATCCCCTCGATGCCGCGCTCCAGGAACGCTTGGTATTCGGAGGCATCCGGCGTGTAGGCCACCGGGTCGGTCAGGAGCTTGCCTTCGGGGCTCAGCAACGCGTAGTAGGGTTGGCTGCTGATCACGAAGGTCTCGGACTGCAGCGTGCTCCATTTGTTCCCCTTCGTCTCGATCAGCTTCTTCTTGCCGGTGCTGGTCTCGTACACGTGCTGCTCGTCCTCCGGCAGTTCCTCCTTGTCGTCCACGTAGAGGGAGACCAGGATGTACTCGTTCTGGATGAGGTCGAACACGCCGGGCTCGGGCCACACATGCTCCTCCATCTTGCGGCAGTTCACACAGGCGTAGCCGGTGAAATCCAGGAGCAGGGGCTTGTTGGTCCGTTCCGCCTCGGCCATGGCGTCGTCCAGGTCGTGGAAGCAGGGCAGATCGTGGGGGCAGTGCTTGGGGAAGATCCAGCTGTAGCCCACCGGCGGTGCCAGCCCGCTCATCAGCTTCAGCGTGGTGAAGGTCTCGGTGGCCTTGTTGTAGCGGAAGCCCATGAGCATGTAGCCGGTGGCCAGGGCGAACAGCGCGGTGAAGGCCCAGCGAGCACCGGAGAGCTTCTTCACCGGGCTGTCGTGTGGGAAGCGGATCTTCCCCAGGAGGTACAGCACGATGCCGATGCCGCAGATCACCCAGATGGCCATGAACAGCTCGTAGGGCACCAGGTTCCAATGCTTCACCAGGTCGGCGTTGCTCAGGAACTTGAAGGCCAGCGCCACCTCGGCGAAGCCCAGCACCACCTTCACGCTGTTCAGCCAGCTGCCCGAGCGGGGCAGGCTGTTGAGCCACTGCGGGAACAGGGCGAAGAGCCCGAAGGGCAGCGCCAGCGCCAGCCCGAAGCCGCCCATGCCGGCGGTGAGCTGCCAGGCCCCGCCGTCCGCCGTGAGCGCCCCGGCCAACAAGGAACCCAGAATGGGACCCGTGCAGCTGAAGGACACCAGCGCCAGGGTGAGCGCCATGAAGAAGATGCCGATCAGCCCGCCCGCCTGGCTTGCGTTCTGGTCCATCCGGTTCACCCAGCTGGCCGGCAGCGTGATCTCGAAGTAGCCGAAGAACGAGATGGCGAAGACGATGAAGATGACGAAGAAGAAGATGTTGAGCCAGGGGTTGGTGCTGATCTCGTTGAAGATCTCCGGGTTCACGCTTCCCAACAGGTGGAAGGGTACGCTGAACAGCAGGTAGATGACCAGGATGAACGCACCATAGGTGATGGCACTTCGCAGCCCCTTCGCCTTGTCCTCGCTGCCCTTGGTGAAGAAGCTCACCGTGAGCGGGATCATCGGGAACACGCAGGGCGTGAGCAGGGCCAGCAGCCCGCCGATGAAGCCCAGGAAGAAGATACGCCACATGGAGCTGCCCTTCTTGACACCGGAATTGGACGTGCCGGCCCCACCCTTCACCACGGGGTCCTCCAGGTCCACATGGGGAAGCTTGTAGTCGATGCCGGCAACGGATGGCCCGTCGATCAGCTCCTCGCCCAGGCGGATGGAACCCGAGGCAAGCCCAACGGCGAAAGGCAGCGGGTCCGGGAAGATGCAGGCCTCGTCATTACAGGTCATGAAGTTGATGACGCCGGTGACATCCACGGAGGGATCGCTCACCTCCAGTTCCCTCGAGAAGGTCGCCGCGTGGCCGAACTTCTTCACCGTCATCTCGAAGATGGGGTCGTGCCCCTCCTTCACATGGTCGCCGGACTCGGTGGCATCGCCCCGGAGCAGCACATGGTCCAGCGTGTCGAAGGCGATCTTCGTGGGCATCGGGCCCATGTCGCCGTAGTCGTTCTGCGAGTAGACATACCAGCCGTCCTGCACCGTGGCCACGAAGTCCAGACGCCACCGTCCGCCCCCCAGGTCGTTGGGTACGATGGTCCAGGAGACCGGGTCGTCGCCGATGGCATTCCCTCCGGGGCCGCCTTCCGAAGTGAACGGGAGCCCATCGAAGGCATGGTGGTCCTCGGCCGGCACCACCTGGAAATACACCGGGTCGGGGAAGATGCACCGGCTGTCATCACAGCTCATGTAGTCCAACCGCCCGGTGATGGGCAGTGTGGGGTCACTGAGACGGACCCGTTGGGTGAAGAGGGCATGTCCCTTGAACTTCTTCACCTCCATGTCGAACATCTCGTCATGGCCCTTGATCTCCTTGGCGCCGGTCTCGGTCGCCGCACCGATCAATTCCACGTGTCCAAGCGTGTCAAAAGCGAGCGTGGTGGGTATGGGCCCCATGTCGCCGATGAGCTGCTGGGAATAGACGTACCAACCATCGTCGATATCAGCTCGGAAGATCAGGTCCCACTCGCCATCCCCATGGTCGAGCATGCTGATGGACCAGGACACGGGTTCCAAGGACCCCTCGCCCATGCCGGGCAACTGGGCATGGGTGACCGTGGCCAGGATCAGGAATGGGAGCAGGAACGCACTACGCATGGGACATTGGTTCAAAGTGCGGGCACGGCCACCCGGAATGGAACGGTGGTCGGCGGCAGGCACATTTCCTCGTTGCAGACCATGAACTCCACGACCCCGGCCACGGTGAACGCGCCGCCACCCTCATGGTCCACAGGTATCCGGAAGACCACCTCACCGGAGTGGTAGCTCACCGGCATGCCGAAATTGGGATCGTACACATCCTCGGGATCCGGTTCCAGCACGGTGCCGTTCCATAACACCGAGTCCTCCGGCTCCACTTGGAAGATCGTGGGCAATGGCCCTCCATCCTGCGGCAATTCGGTGGCATAGATATGCCACCCGGCATCCACCAAGGCCCGGGCCGTCACCAGGGCTCCAGCTTCATTGCCAACGGCGGAGAACGTCCATTGCACCGGTCGCTGGGCGGTCGCCTGCAGAACACCGAGCCCGATCATGAGGACGGTGGCGATGAATGGTGCACAGCACTTCACGACCGCAAAAATAGCCGGTCCTGAAGGGCTCGCCCGACCCCGCCAAAAAGAAGCTTGCATTCCCACCGCACCAAGCGCACGGCCTGGATCCCACCCTCTTCAAGGGAACAGGATGTCGATCACACGTTGGAAGGGGATGGTGGTGCCGTACTTCAGCACGATCCGGTCCCTGTCGAACGTCCAGACCGTGGTCTCCACGTACTTGATGCCTTCGTCATCGCGGAACAGGATGCGGCATTTCACATGCTCGTTGTTCCCCAGACGCATGGCCTGGTCCAGTTTCTTCCTGAGCTTGTCCCGGTGGTCGTCGGAAAGATGCACGGCCTCACGGGGGAAACGAAGGGATGGGATATCCTCCTTGGGGATCGCAACGGCACTGCTGGGGATCATGATGGTCTGGATTGGGCAGCCCTGAAGATACGAACGTCCATGGATGACGGAACGACACTACCGAAGAACGATACGGACCACGCTCCGCGAGCCTGCGTCGGCCTGGAACCCCTCGGCCAGGCGGTATCCACACACCCATACCAATGTTCCTCGGCTCTCCAGCACCCTCACCGATGCTTTCACGTCAAGGGGCACCTTCGCATCGGTCAGCACATCGCTCACCAGCCTGCTTCCGGTCATTCCCAAGGGCCTGATCCGGTCTCCTGAACGCCAGGGTCGCAGCACAAGCGGGAATGCCAGCCGGTCCTCGTCCAGCCAGACGTCATCGGGCCCGAAGTGAGCAGGAAGGTCGCCGGAGGTCATACGCCGGGCCTCAACGGGAGCTTCCGGGGACAGTTCGAGGTCCTTCCCTAGCTCGATGGTGGCGACCGGTCGCCGTTCCGGCATCCAACGCAGATGCTCCCTGTCCAACAACCATGCTCCACCCTCCACCGGAAAGCACCTTCCGGAGCCGCCGGCCTCCAAGGAATCCAGTACCTGCTCCACGCGGTCCGGGTGCAAAGGATGGTCCTGCATGAAAGCCGCCAGGAGTGCATGCGGATGATCGCTCTCCCGGATATCGGACAACGGCAGGCCCAACGGCTTGACCCGGAGTTCCAATTCCCTGGTCAAGGCCATGTCCGTAAGACCGCCCAGCTCACGGAGCATCACGGTGGCCCTCCCAAGGCTTTGGCGGGCACCTGGATGGAGCGCCTCCAACAGGGGAAGCAGCTCGTGCCGCACACGGTTCCGCAGGTACGCGGGGTCCCGGTTGCTCGGGTCATCGCGGAACGCGATGCCCTGTTCCCGGGCGAAGGCCTCGATATCCTGCCTGGACACCTCGATCAAGGGTCGCACGATCCCGTTGCGTGTGGGTGGCAGCCCCATGAACCCCTGACGACCGGCACCCCGGAGCATGTTCAGCAGCAGGGTCTCGATCGCATCATCACGATGATGGGCCGTTGCCAGCACCGGGACCCCGAGGGCGTTCATGCGTTCCCGGAACCAGGCATAGCGGAGCTCCCTGGCCGCCATCTGGATGGACACCCCGGGCTTCGCTGCCTCGGTTCGAACATCCACCCGGACGCTCTCGCAAGGCCACCCGCATCTTCGCGCCTGCTCCTCCACAAAGCTCCGGTCCGCATCGCTCTCCGCACCCCGTAGACCATGGTCCACATGCAGCACCGTGATCGGATGCCCAAGGCGCTGGAGGACATGCAGGAGCACCATGCTGTCCACACCCCCGCTGACCGCGACAAGGATAGGCTGCCCCGGTTCCAGCATCCGGTGGCGGAGGAGGGTCCGATGAACGCGCTCTGCGATCATGCTTCCAGGGCATCGATGACGGACCGTGCCTTCAGCTGGCATTCCTCCCATTCCTTCTCAGGGTCGCAGAGCGCCGTCAATGCACTGCCGGTGCTCAGGCTACAGGTCCCGGTCACCGCATCATGGAGCAGGGTCCTGATCACCACATTGAGGTCACCCGTGCCATCCGGAGCGAACCAGCCGATACTGCCGCTGAACAGGCCTCTGCGACCGTCCTCGGCCTTGTCGATCAACTGCATGGCACGCAGCTTGGGGGCTCCGGTCATGCTCGCCATGGGCCAGGCGGCCCGGACCACATCCACCGGCCCGAACCCGGCACCCATGGTCGCGGAGACCTTGCTCACCAGTTGGTGGACGCCGGGGTGGGTCCGGACCGCGAACAGCTCATCCACCCTGACGGAGCCCGGTCGTGCAACGCGGGAAAGGTCGTTCCGCATCACATCCACGGTCATGACGTTCTCGCTGCGCTCCTTCTCATCGGTGCGGAGCTCGCAGGCCAATCGTGCATCGAGCTCGTGTTCCTGATGTCGGGGACGGGTGCCCTTCATCGGTTCTGCCGACACCTGGTCTCCATCGAAGCGCAGGAAACTCTCCGGACTGGCGCACAACACGAAGTGGTCGGCGATCCGCAGGAATGCTCCGTGGGGTGCCTGCGCCAGGCTACGAAGACGCTCCCAACCCAGGAACGGGTCCCACCCGATGGCCTTCGCTCTCCGCTCAATGCAGTAATTCACCTCATAGATATCCCCCCGCTGGATGTGCGCGAGCAGTTCCCTGGCCCGCGCCAGATAGGCCTCCCTGCTGGTACACAGGGTCCACTCCAGGGAAGACTGCCTCCCCGGAGGCAAGGTCTCCCCAAGCAGCGACCTGGCCTCCTCCAACAGAGCGGCCGGACCGCCATTCGGAAGGTGCACGAAAGCGTCCTGCCCCTTTCGCTCGAGCACGAGCCTGGGAACCGCCCAAAAGAGCCCCGGAACACCTTCAGGGGCGGAATGCCGACTGCTGACGTCATTGAGCCCGTTCTTCAGGTCGAAGGCAAGGATCCCATAGGACCAGCCTGCCACATCCCCCAGAAAGCCCCGCCAGACCTCGAAGGGCGAAGTCCCATCCTCCTCGATCGACAGAAGCTCGGTGGCACCAAGAAAAAGGAGGTCCCTGTCCTCGGCGGGGAAATGGCGTTCCAGGAAGAACCGTTCGTCCTTCAAGCGCTCGCGACGAAGGCCCGACCAGGGCCCGAGATGGAAGGACGCCCAGGGATCCATGCAGGCGGGTGAAGATACCTGTCAGGCAACCGAACACCCCCACGATCGTCCAAAGGGCGAAGGGGACCACCCATACCGGAAGGCAGGATCCCGAGCATGGGGAACGATCGGCCCCACGGATTGTTGACATATGGGCGTTCTGGATTAAATTTGAGGTTGCCATGACACGATTTCTGACCACGGGTATCGCGACCCTACTGATGCTTCCCTTGGTGGGCCAGGGGCGGCTGGTCATCAACGATGATGCCTGGGTGCGCATCGACAATGGGGCCTGGGTGGTCGTTGACCACGGAAACCCCAATGGCATCCAGACCCTTGGTACCGGGGGGAACATCCGTTCCGAAGGTGAACTGAACCGGGTCCGTTGGAGGATCGGTGCCACGAACAACACCTACGTGGTTCCGTTCACCACGGCCAGCGGGGTGAAGATGCCGCTCACCTATCAGAAGACCTCCGCCGGATCGGCGGCCGGTTCCGTCGTGTTCTCGACCTTCAACCACAGCAGTGTGGCCCCCGCCAACGCGTGGAACAACAACCTGTACCGCCCGACGGATGTGACCCACATGCTGGACTGGGCCACCGGTTCCGTGAACAACTCGGCCAACGCGGTGGACCGGTTCTGGATCATCGATACCGAGGATCCCAACTATGGCTACACGACCCGGCCCAATGCCACGCTCACGTTCGTGGTGGACCGTGCCGATGTGACCGGCGGGAACATCATCAACGCCAACAGCCCGGTCGGTGCCCAGCGCTTCAATAACTCCTTGGGTCTTTGGGGCGATTTCCTGCCGATCGGTGTGTTCACGGCGAGCGCACCCACTGCGGCGACCAACACGGTCAGTGGTGTCATCGTTCCAGGTGCGGAGTTCTACCGGTCCTGGACCTTGTCGGATTTCAACAACCCCCTGCCGATCGAGCTCCTGGATTTCTCCGGCACCTGTGAAGGTCATGTGGTCCGCTTGAAGTGGACGACGGCCAGTGAGGAGAACAACGACCACTTCACGGTGGAACGCAGCCGGGATGCCCAGACCTGGGAACCGATCGGGGTGGTGGATGGTGCCGGAACGAGCGTCGGGCTCCTGGAGTATTCCTTCATGGACGAGTCGCCACTGGCGCAGGGCTATTACCGCCTGGCCCAGACCGATTTCGATGGCACGACGCATTACCACCCCACGATCTCTGCCGGATGTCAGGAGAACGGTGGCCAGGAGATCGTGAACGCATGGGATGATGGCACGAACCTGAACATCCTGGTCAGCTCGAGCTTCGAGGACGTCCATGACCTCGTGCTGATGGACGCACATGGCAAGGTGCTCATCACCCGCCCCAGGACAGCCGTCAATGAGGGGATGACCCAGATCTCCATTCCGAAGGGAACGTTGGCCACGGGCATGTACGTGGTGCAGCTGCGCGGCTCGGACAAGAGCCATTCCCGGCGCGTCCTGTTGAACTGAGCTGATCGAACCGTACGGTCAAAGGGGTGCTTCGGCGCCCCTTTTCCGTTCAGGGGACGGTCCTTCCTGCCACGAAGGCCGCGACCAGCAGGATGGGCAGCAACAGGAGGGCAAGACGCCCGATGAGGTCGCCGTAGCGGACAAAGACGGTAAGCTCGTGGGACGTGTGAAGTTCACTGCGAAAGGCAGCCTCATGCCACCATTCCGTGGACTGCCACACCGTTCCACGTTGGTCGATGACACAGGAGATCCCCGTGTTGGCCGACCGGGCGATCGCCCTGCGTGTCTCCACGGCCCTCAGCCGGCCATAGGCCAGGTGCTGGCGATAGCCTGGACTTTTTCCCCACCAGCCATCATTGGTCATGATCGCGATCAGGGTCGCACCATTGCGTACATGAGGCGCCACGTGGTCGCCGAAGACGGACTCGTAGCAGATCACGGGGGCTACGGCCACCCTGCCATCCGCTGACCGGAGCACCGATCGCTCCTGCTGCACGCCCAGGCTGCCGGTGGTGCCGCCCATGTCTATGCTCAAGTACTCCAACGAGCCCAACAGCGACTCGAAGGGCAACTTCTCCACCCCGGCCACCAGCTTGGATTTGTGGTAGACCTGAACGGGCCGGTCGCGCTCAACGAACAGGGCGGCATTGTAGGCCTCATAATGACGATCGGATCCACCAAGGCGCCGTGCGGTGGAGGTCAGCGGCTCACCCGGTGCGAACAGATAGGCCGAGGACATGCCCGCAAGCAACGACGCACGGGGATGCCGGTCCAGGAACTCCCTGATACGCCGTACGCTGCGAGAGGCCTCCAGGTCGTTCTCCCACAATCCCCGCAGCCTCAGCTGGCCGTCCTGAGCACCGGAGACGGTGGCGTTCTCCTGCAGGGCGGTCTCGGGGAGGACGATCAACCTGGTGCTGTCGGACATCACCGCCTCGGCCTGGGCGAGCATGCCCTCCAATTGCTCAAGCGGTTCCACACCGCCGAACTTCTCCTGATAGGGGTCGATATTGGGCTGGACGACCACCACCTCGAGCTGCTGGCCCTGATCATCCCAGGCGGCATACAGGACCAAGGAAAGGAGGGAAGGAACGCCGAGGATGGCCACCGCGGAATACCGGCGTGAAGACCTCGTGCTGATCGATCCGCCTGGTCCGGGCAGGCTCCAGGCACGGTCGATCAGCAAGGCCGTGGCCCATATCCACAACGACCCACCAAGGACACCTGTCCATTCATACCACTGGATCCAACCGGGATGCTCCGCGAACACATTGCCCAACGTGAGCCATGGCCATTGAAGGTCCCAATCGTGATGCAGGCGCTCGAACGCGAGCCAGGCCAGCACGAGGGTCACGTCCGACCAGGCCCTGCCGAGCCGTCGTACCACCCAACGCCTCAGGATCCAAGGCAGGGACATCAGGAGCGTGTTCCCCACCATGGGAAAACCACCTGACAGCAGCCTCGTTGCCCAGGGCTCGTCCACGTCACCGAGCCACCAGGTCGTGCTGGCGTTCCAGATGAACAGGCCCAGGAGCAGGTACGGCGTGAACGAACGTCGGCGGCCGCTGGTGCGTGCGTCATGCGCCCGCTCCGCCTGGAGCATGGGCCACCAAGCGATGAACGCAAGGGGGAACACCCCCCCGGTGCCCGGCCAGGCCAGGACCCAAAGCACACCGCTCATCGCGGACCAGAACAGGACCTGTGCTCGCGTTGGGCGCGTCATGGATGACGTGGCGGATGATCTCGTTCCTGGGTGATGCGTTGGCGATCAGCGCAACAGGTACATCTTGCCATATCCCTGTTCGAAGAAGCCCCCTGCAGCGGTGGACCGCACTTCGATGTCCTCGCCATGCAGCTTGGCGATCACCCGGTACAGATAGACGCCGCGGGCAAGGCGGTCTCCGAACTCGTCCGTTCCGTCCCACGCGAACTCGGAGATGTTGCGACCGACCCTTACGGTACCGATCTCCTGCATGGTCACCTCCCGCACCACACGACCCGTCACGGTCATGATCTGCACCTTCATGTAGGTCGGAGGCTCCCTTCCCGTGATGGTGAAGACGAACCGGGTGCTCGTGGTGAACGGGTTCGGATAGTTCAGCACCTCCGTGATCGTCGGGCGATTGATCACTTCGAACGAGACCCGGTAGTCATTGTCACCCGACAGGTTGTTGCTCACATCACGCGCTTGCACCAGTAGGGCATAGCGTCCGTCGATCTCGAACGTGGGGCGATAGTGGATGCGCGACTCGTTCTCGGGTCCATCGGCCGGAATGAACTGCATCTGCTCCTGGCCCGTTCCGTCGCGGAAGTAGATCCGTTCCAACTGACCGTCCGGCGACTGCAGGAACACCTTGAAATACGCCGTATCGGAAGGTGAGTCCAAGAGGAGCACCGGATTCTCATCATCCAGCGAGACCTCGATCTCCGGCCTGGCGCTCACGATGTCCCCATCCAGGATGTGGATCCCATCGAACGTGACATCGAGCAGCGGATTCTCGCGATCCACGTCCACCTCGAACCGCAGCTGTGCGATGTTGTTGAAGTGGGCCATCTCCGGCTGGTCATAGCGCATGGTCGCACTGTCGATGCCGTTCGCTTCGATGACCAGGGTGTTCCATCCGCCGAGTCCTTGCGTGGGGAATGAGATCGTATCCAGGAGGATGCCACCGGCGGGAAGGGGCGATGACCGGCCATGGCGCAAGGGTATCCTTTCGTTCTGTTGATCCACTATCCAGGCCGTGATCAGGAGGCTGTCCATGTCGTACTCCGAAATGTTCCTGACCGCGACGGCCACGGACGCGGTCTGGCCCTCATACCAGCCTTCCAGGCCGTTGAAATAGCCTGAGGGTGGATCGATGGCGCACTCCGGGGCCGGACCACACAGCAGCTGCCAGCGCTGGAGCTGAGCGGGACGCGGATCGACCACGGAGTCGTTCCAGAGCCTTGTCTCCAACCGGATCCATGGGAACTGGGCGGCATCGACCTGGAACGCAGGGAAGGTGAGCGCCGTCAACGAATCCTCGGGGGCGTTCCGGTCGAACAGCAGTTGCTCCGTGCCGAACGGTGTCCGGCCATAGAGCAGGACCCTCGCGCTATCCTGAGGGTCGTCCGGCACTTCGTTCCAATACAGGGCCTCCCAGGACAATGCCGGCCCCGCCAGCGGTGAGGTGATGCCGCCGGTATTGCCTTGCGAGGTCACATCGACCTCCAGCTGGATCAGGTCGCCGATCGAGGTCCCCCACGCCTCCGACGAACCGATGGGATCGCCCTTCCGCGTGAAGAAGATGTAGGGCACACTGTCCGTAACGGCCCGGATCGAATCCGCCCCCATGGCGATCAATTCATCGAAGAGGTCCGGATTGCTTTGATCGGCCAGGTTCCTGTTCAAGTACTTCCACGTGTACACGAGCACGTAGTGACCATCAGGAACGGCGTTCTGCAGCATGTCCAGCATCCCGTCCAGCTGGGCGGGGTCGTTCTGACGGAAGATGAAATAGTACTCCACCCGTGACCGGCAGGCTCCCTGATCGTTCACGTTGCCGAAGAAATGGTCGGGGTTCGCGCCATTGTAACGTGTGCCCCACGCCGTGAACGTGGCCGGGTCGATCACGGCCACATGGAACGCCGGCGTCGACCCGCAACCGTTCCCGTCCTGCCAGGTCAGGTCGATGTACCATTGGGTCAGATCATTGCCTGACCCGGAGCTGTTGCCTTGCACCGTGGTCCGGACCGACCGCTGACCGGTGAAGAAGTCGAACTCCCTGCCGGGTCGGTCGAAAACGACCTGGTCGAACCCGTTCCCCTTGAACTGGAAGAAATGCGCCTGCCCCCACCCCGTGCGGTCCGGGATCACCTGGAAGGAGCTTTCGTACCAGTTGTAGCCACCATTGCCCGTGCTGTCCGGGCTGCAACGCCAATAGTAGACCACGCTGTCCTGCTGCAGCCCCACATCGTAGATCGACCCGGGCTGCCAGGGAACGACACCACCCGGTGCGTCCACCGTGTACTGTTCCATCACCGGACTGTCGTAGGTGTCCGTGGTATCGATCTGGAACACATAGGTCCGCAACGGAGCGAACGGATCGCCGGTGCTGGCCTCCAACAGAGGTTCCGGACCAGGAACGATGGCGAACGGATAGGGATCGACCGGCCGGATGTCACCGCTGGTGATGAGGAGCTGGCTCAGCACCCGGTTGTTGATGATGTCCTCCATCTCGGGCACCTCATCCGGATCCAGGTCCACCGTGATGTCGAGCAGGTTGGCACCGACCGAACCTTCGAGGCCTTGGATGGGCAGTTGGAACCTCGCGGTGTCCTGGAACGCCGAACCATCGATATCCACCGAGAGAGGCGGCTGCACATCCCCTCCCTGGAGGGTCCGGATGACGCGTACTGCAGGCCGGTCACCCGTGGCCTTGCCGAGGTTCCTAACCACCACCTGGAGGCCGACCGAATCCAGGTCGGAGGTCACCGGTTCAGGCAGGTACCTGACCTGGTCCAGGGAGACGGAGTAGTCCGGTTCCGGCCAGGAATGCAGCACCAGCATGGGGTCGCCCTCCAGGGTGAACGTCTGCACGTTGTTCCGCCGCAGCACATCAGACCCTTGGGACAACTGCTCGAACGACGCATGGGCCGCGTGTTGCCCGATGGTCCCGCCATAATTGACCGCGGAGAAGCTCCGGTAGAACTCCGTGGTGTAGGCGCCGAGCAGGGTGGTCAGACCGATGTCCACGGACGCCAGGAACGCGATCGCGCCCTTTCCCGGCAGGAGCACGAACTCCTCACTGGCGCTGTTCGCCTGCAGCAGGTGGATGTTGCCTGCATAACAGGAGTTGCCGATGATCATCGGGTGTTTCCCGTTCCAGGCGTAGTTGGCCGGGTTGTCGATGTTGATGTCGAACCCGCCACCGGCCGCATGGGCGAAGAAGGTCATGAGCGTGACGCCTTCCTCATCGATCAGCTGCGCCACCGAATCGGCGGGCGCCTGTTGGTAGATGGCCGAGCTGTTCTTGACGAAATCCACCACACGGCCGCCAAAGCAGGTGTCCTGGGCGATCTGCTTGAACTGGGCGAGGTAGGCGCCGAGCGAGGCCCATTCCCCAGGGGTGAACCCACCCCGGAAGTGGATGATGTTCTTCATCCAGGCCTCGGGAACGGTGAAGCCCTCGAAGGACTGCACCTTGCCGAGATAGGCGGTGACATCGGACCCGGTACGTGCGCTCAAACGGCCGACGGGAATGGACACTTCACGCGGATCGTTCCCCAGCCCCAGCGTGAAGCTCACATCACTGGGCGGATACCCGAACGTCGGCACCAGGTTCGCCTTGTACCCGGCACTATCGGCCGGTATCCGGCTACCCGTCACACTGCCCACGCGGGGGGTCACGACGGACTTGCCCACGAGGAACAGCGCCTGCGGCCTGGTGTTCCACTCGTCCAGGAGGCGTTCACACACCCTGCGGATGGCCAGGGCATGTTTCGGTATGCCACCTCCATACTGGTCATACAGCTCATCGACGTCCAGGAGCACCACCGGGGCCGGCCTCCTCGGACTGTTCTCACGGTAGGCCGCATACTGCAGCGCCTCGTTCATGAGCGAACCATGCGTGATGAGGAGCACGGCGGAATCCTGCTCCAACTGGGCGTGATCGACGAAGAATCCGGTGCCGTTCACGGGGCTCAGGACGCTCACGGTGTCGATCAGGTCGGCATTGAACAGGAAGTTCTCCGAGCCGTCCGGATCAAGATCGGGCACCAGCATGTTCCAGCGGTTGCCGTTGGGCGTGGGCATGATCCTCCGCACCATTCCTTCCGACACCGAGTAGCACAAGGGGGTGCCTGGGAACACGTTGAAGTCGAGGAAGGCGTGATCGTCGTTGGGATCATCATCCAGGTCCACATGCACCGCCGGCTCGTTGTTCATGTGGGTCTCGTGCGGGTACCTGATCAGCACATGCGAGCACACCTGCCGGTCCGGATAATCCGGATCGATGAGCCCCACCTGGCCAGGCCCGAACAGGTCGTGCACCGCGGTGGTGACGATCACGGTGTTCACCACCGACAGCGAGGCCGCAGGCATGGGAAAGGTCGACCGGATCAGCCGGTAGCCCCGGTACACGGTATCCACGGCCACGATGCCGGGACTTCCCCCGTAGGTCACGCGCAAATGGTGGTCCTCGTAGCTGCCACCGCCCGGGTTGTTCGTACCGGCGACGACCACGGTCACACTGGCATCCGGGGCATCCGCGCCCTGGTAGGGTCTTCGGGTGAACACGCCCTGGTTGTGGGAGATGTCCACCGAGGTGGCCACCATCTCGGCGCTGTTGAACCATCCTTCACCTTCCACCATGCGCGCATCCGAGGCTCCGGAGTTGTCCCGTTCGCCCACTTGGTATCGCCCGGTGAGGGAACGCAAGGCCTCGTACCAGAACCAGTCTCGAGGCACATGGCTAGCGAAGTCGGTGTTCGAATAGTTCGTGACACGCTCCTTCGGTCCCGTCGTGCTCCACGAGAGGTAGTACCGGATGGTGTCGTTGTAAAGGCTGTAGTAGGGGTTGTTCTGGTGTTGGGGCAGGTCCCACAGGCCAGCATCCAGCCAACCGTCATTCCCCTGCCCATGGAACTCGATGAAATCCCCATCATTGAAGACCCCGTCATCCTCACCCTCCACATAGATCGGTACCTGCTGCTCCCTGGCGAACAACTGGATGTCACGGGGATCCACCGATCCGACCGGGAATCCTGCGTTCGCCAAGGCCGTGGAATCGATGCGATGGATGCCCTCCTCGTGGACGTTGAAGCGCCAGTACTGCGCTCCGTAGTCGATCCACTCGTTCCCGTACGGCTGACCGATGGCCATCCCGCCGAGCAGGACCAGCACACCCGATAGCCACCGACGGTCCATCAACTTCGCTTGAAGATATCGAACCGGAGGGAGAAGATGTTCGAATACAGCGCCACGGAGTTGTCCCCGATGTCGGTGAGCGCGTAGTCCAGCATCACGCTCTTGATCCGCAGACCCAGTCCGATGTTCGGCTGCATCGTCAGCTGCTTTTCATCCTGGATGTCGGTGACGTACTGGATGTTGCCCACGCCGGCGCGTACGTAGACGATCTCGGAAAACCCGACCTCGATGCCCACCCGCGGGTCCATGCTCCAGGTGCTGCTGGCCACCAGGGTGTTCCGCTGGCCGTCGAAGGTGTTCTCCAGGTCCACTTCGGCCAGCAGCGAGAACTTCTCGCCGAACTGGAACTCCCGGGCGGCACCCAGCACCAACCGGGGCAGGGTCACCTCCACGCCGTTGGCCGGCAGTTCATTGCCGGTCTGCTGGAACACCTCGATGGTCCGCTGGTCGAGCGAATAGCTCCAGGCGTTGAAGGTGCTGGTGATGTCCCGTCCCATGGCGGCGAAGCGCCAGCGGTCGCGGTCGTACTGCAGCCCGGCGTCCAGACCGAAGCCCCAGGCATTCGCGAACTCCCCCACCCGGCGGTAGATGATCTTGGCGTTGCCGCCCAGCCGCAGCCCCGGCACGCCCAGCTTGCGGGCGTAACTGATCAGGAAGGCCTGGTCGGCCGCGCTGAAGCTGGTGATCCGGTCGTAGTCGATGTTGCCGTTCTGGTCGATCAGGTCGGTGGTGTTGGGGATGTCGTCCACCCCGAAGCGGATGAAGGAGACGCCCAACGTGCTCACCGAATCGATGGGCTTGGCGATGGCCACGTAATCGTACTTGGCGATGCCGGCGAAGTACTCGGCGTGCATGGCCCCCACCTGCAGATCGCCGCGCACGTTCAGCAGGCCGGCCGGGTTCCAGTAGCCCGAGGTCACGTCGCTCACGGCCGCGATGTGTGCCCCGCCCATGCCCAGGGAGCGGGCACCCACGCCGATGGCCAGGAATTCGTTGCTGTACTTGGGGGCGTCCTGCGCCAGCAGGGTACCGGGGCTTCCTGCCAGGATGGCGGAGGCACAGAGGAAGAGCAGACCAGCACGGGACCGGAGGGTGGACATGGGCAAGGGTATGACGCTGCTCTTAACTGCGGGTGGCCTCGGTTATTGCCCCGAATTTATCCCAACTTCGGCCCATCATGCGAGGGCTGCCGCGCATTCCGGACCTGCTCACGACCGCGAACCTAGTCTGTGGAACGGCTTCCATCCTGCTGGCCTCCCAGGGACAGCTAACGGTGGCCTGTTGGCTGGTGTTCGCCGGGGCGGCCTTCGATGTGCTGGACGGGTTGGCCGCCAGGGCACTGGGCGGGGGCACCGAACTGGGCAAACAATTGGACAGCCTGGCGGACCTGGTGACGTTCGGGGTGGCGCCGG
>ERZ795048.773-NODE-773-length-32144-cov-5.482471_pt1 | contig 32144 bp, 31 predicted proteins | sample MGYA00375132_ERZ795048 | MGnify/ENA primary metagenome ERZ795048 (study PRJEB30177, sample SAMN05720225) | activated sludge metagenome | isolation source: Anaerobic digester | place: Hong Kong | collected 2014-12-17 ... | reverse complement strand
TGCGATGATTTTCTTCTTGGAAGACTTCACTTTCAGCTTCATGCTCTCAACTTGTTTTACTGCTTTTTTTGCTTTCTTAGCTGCATTTTTGGCAGCTTTTGCTGCTTTTTCAGCACGCTCAATTGCTTCCAGCAAAACCTTTTCCAAATTTTCTGTATTACTTTCAGTCATATAAACTCACCCTCAATCTTCAATATAATCTACTTTCAATATTTAAAAACCTGTCTAGAATCAATCTCTGTCAACAGCACGGTTGCCATACATCGACTTAACAGAACCCACAATGTTTTCATCCGGTGCATAAGCAACAGCTTCGTCTTTATTTGGATAATCCAAATGATGCAAGAAATAACGAATACAAGCGATTCTTGCACGCTTTTTGTCATCTGATTTAACAACAGTCCAAGGAGCATCACCGGTATCGGTATGGAAGAACATTGATTGCTTCGCATCAGTATAATCATCCCATTTGTCCAAAGATTGTATATCAATCGGAGAAAGTTTCCATTGTTTCAATGGATCGAACTTTCTTGAATGGAAACGTCTCAATTGTTCCTGCTGTGTTACTGAGAACCAAAATTTAAACAGTATAATCCCGGAATTAACCAACATTCTTTCCAAATTGGGAGCTTGACGCATAAATTCCAAATACTCTCTGTCGGTACAGAATCCCATAACACGCTCAACACCGGCACGGTTATACCATGAACGGTCATAAAATCTCATCTCGCCTTTGGTTGGCAGGTGGTTGATGTATCTCTGAAAATACCATTGACCTCTTTCTCTGTCATTTGGTTTTTCCAATGCGATTACTTTCGCAGCACGAGGATTCAAATGTTCCATATAACGCTTGATAGTTCCACCCTTACCTGCTGCATCACGACCTTCAAAAAGCGCAACGATTCTTTGCCCTGTTTCTTTAACCCACGACTGAACTTTCAAAAGCTCACGCTGTAATAAATGCTTTTCACTTTCATAATCAAAAAGCGACAATTTTTTATCATAAGGAAAATCGCCTGCCAGATAACTCAACCGTAGTAATTTGCTTCCACACATAACTTTATCTGATGACATCACTTTCTCTGCATCAGTCAACTTCTTAATGACCTTCTTCGCTTGTTTGGTCGAATTAACATCTGAATATTTTAACTTTTTGACTTTTTTGTCTTTTTTGACTTTGTCATCTTTCTTTGAATTCTTTTGCTTGTCTTCCAATTTAATAACTGTATCTTTCATTTGTTATCCATTATCATTTTATTAACCCATCATTGATTATATCAGCACCCTGTTTTCGGAATATTGATTTATATCAAAAAACAAAACATTTGCTCAAAATATTAAACAAATATCTGAACCGTATAAGTTTAATCATACATAAATATCACTATTCAAAAAGTTAATGTTAAAATACGCCTATGAAATTCGTAGATGAAGCAAAAATTGTCGTAAAAGCCGGAAATGGAGGAAGCGGTTCTGCCAGTTTTCGTCGTGAAAAATTCATTCCAAAAGGCGGTCCTGATGGAGGAGATGGAGGAAAAGGCGGAGATGTCATCCTCATTGGCGATGAAGGACTGAACACCTTGATTGATTTCACCCATAAAAAACACTTTGAGGCCGAAAATGGTGTGAGCGGCAAAGGACGACAAATGTATGGCAAAAGTGGAAATGATTTAGTTATCAAAGTTCCGATTGGGACAGAGGTATACGATATGGAAATGGATCGAAAAATTGGAGATGTCACAGAAAATGGTCAGGCTGTAATTGTTGCACTCGGTGGCAAGGGCGGCTTGGGAAATATGCACTTTAAAAGTTCGACAAATAGAGCTCCGCAACAATTCACACGAGGAGAAGATGGGGAGTTGAGGCATTTGCGTTTGGAATTGAAAGTTCTCGCTGATGTTGGACTATTGGGCTTTCCAAACGCCGGAAAATCAACTTTTGTGAATGCCGTTTCCAAAGCACGGCCAAAAATTGCCGATTATCCATTTACTACACTTTATCCGGCTCTTGGAGTGGTTAGAATTGACTCCGAAACCTCGTTTGTTGTCGCGGACATCCCCGGAATTATTGAAGGAGCCGCCGAAGGAGCTGGATTAGGAATTCAGTTTTTGAAACATCTTCAAAGAACAGGTTTGTTACTTCACATGGTTGAGTTGCCATCTTATGAGGGTGTTGATGGACCGGTTGAGCAATTTAAAGCCTTGGAAATAGAACTGGAGAAATTCTCCAATGAATTACAAGGTAAAGAGCGCTGGCTGGTATTCACGAAATCAGACTTATTACCTACTGATGAAATCGATCAAAAAGTAAAAAAATACACAAAACAACTCAAGTGGAATCGACCAGTTTTTGTTATTTCGTCGATAACACATTACGGATTAAATGAATTGAATCAAAAAATTGCAGAGTATTTAAACACGGTTGATGAAGATATTTGGGATTAAAAATTGCGATAAAATTAAAAAAACCATTCTTTGGTGTGCACAAAACCAGAGAATGTGTTACTTTCATGATTATCGTGTTGATGGAATTAATGAAGAGTTGTTGAACCATTTTCTTCAGCAACACTCTTTGGAAGAATTGGTAAACAAAAAAAGTACCACTTGGAGAAACTTATCAGATGACGAGAAAAGCAATCTTAACAAGAATCTCGTGATAAATAATCCAACCCTATTAAAACGTCCTATTGTTGAAAACAATGGAGCAATCACAGTCGGTTTCTTTCCTGAAAAATGGTAAATAACCAACCTGAAGTCATTTTACTTTCACAAGAATTGATTCGTAGAAAATCAATCACTCCGGATGACAATGGTTGTCAACAAATCATCTCGCAATTATTAAGCAATTCAGGATTTGAAATACTTCACCAACGCATTGAAAATGTTGATAATTTTTTTGCTTGGCACGGAGAAAACAATGGTGTCGGTTTGCTCTTCGTTGGACATACCGATGTTGTTCCAAGCGGTGATGAAAAACTATGGGAGTCACCTCCATTTGCGGCTGAACTCAAAAAAGGAGAGCTGATAGGCAGAGGTGCTGCCGATATGAAGAGCTCGGTGGCCGCTTTTGTTTTAGCCGCCAAAAATTTTGTCATTCAGTTCCCACAACACAAAGGGAAACTGGCAGTCATGTTGACCAGTGATGAAGAGGGCGAAGCCATCAATGGCATACAGAAATTCATGCCGATAATTGCTAAAGAGCATCATTTCGATTTTTGTCTAGTTGGCGAACCCTCATGCTCAGAAACCCTTGGAGATATTGCACGAATTGGCAGGCGTGGTTCGCTTCATGTACAAATAATAATTCATGGTAAACAAGGTCATGTTGCCTATCCTGAAAATGCTGTCAATCCGGTTTTTATAGCAGCAGACTTTATCAGCGATTTATCAAAACAGAATTGGGATATCGGAAATGAGGATTTTCCGCCAACCAGTTTTCAAGTTTCCAGCGTTAGAACCTCAACCAATGTATCAAATATAATCCCCGGAGATCTGATTATTGAGGCGAATTTCAGATACAGTCCTGAATCGAGTGAAATTAGTCTGGTTCAACAAATCAGACAGCTATTAGAGAAACACAGTTTAAAAAATACAATCAAAACAAATTTATCCGGGAAACCATTTCACAGCACCAGTAAGAGATTAAAGAACGCTTTATCCGATGCAATTCGTGAAACAGTTCAAAAAGATGTTGAATTTAATACCGCAGGAGGCACTTCTGATGGTCGCTTTATTGCACCATTTGGTATTAATGTAGTAGAATTTGGTTTGATTAATAAAACCATACATCAAATCAATGAAAGAGTTGATGTTGCTGATATTATTGATTTAGAAAAAATATATTTCAAAGTGATTGAAAATATATTAAATAAATAACCCCGATATTACAAAATATAAAACTCATGGATTGGAACTTTGGCCTCATACAGGATTAAAGTTTTTTAATATCAAAACACAGACCATGAGGTGTCTATGAAAATTATTCAAAATACGTTCATAAGTATTGCTATTTTACTAACATGTAATATTGCCAACTCAACCAGTCCATGGTTGAAAAATTTAGACTCTTCCGAAAAACAAGAGCAAATGCAATTACGTTGGAAAGCCTATGGTGGTGAAGTTGATTTGAAGTTTATGTATAAAAAACTGAGTGATATGAAAATCTCGGTTTCTCCAGAACCACAGTTTCCGAACAAGCATTGGGACTTTAACCATATTGTTTATCCAATCAGTAAGAATTCTCAGTTGGAGTTGCAAATGCCTTATGGGAATATTGAAAAAGTAACCTCTGGGTTGCTCAATGTCGATTCTGACTTTTCACTCACTTATGGTAAAACAACAGTCAAAGTGAATTCTTTTAAATTAGTTCCAACAGAAAACCCACTCAATCAAAGTGATATTGTTACTTTTAAATTCATAGATCAAAATAACATCCATTTGTTTACAATTGATAGTGTTCACATTGAGTTCGACCGTGAAAAGGAATTACTCCTAATGTCGAATATGGATTTATTCGCGACTCCTGAATTAGCAAAACTTCTCAATTATCCCGAACTCTCAGGACAAGTGATTGGGCAAATACACACCTATAGTCAATTACAAGTTCCTGAAAATGCTGAAAAAGAATTACTCGGCTCATGTGTCGATCATCCGGTATGGCCACCTCAAGGGCAAGTAGACGTCACTTTAATTGATATCGGTACAGTGCAATGGATGAGAGATATCGGGGCTGATAAAATTGTTGTCGCACCTTCAGCCCGATTAAAAAATGAAGGAACGGCGGATGTTCCATGGTACTCAAAATTTTCAGGGACCTTCGCTCCATACAATAACGACCAACACCCTTTTTTAAACTGGGCTATCTATCGTGAAATTGATGGAAGATTTGAGCAACTAGGCTATTCGGGCGTTAAACATGCGTTTTTAACAATCAACAGTAACTGTACAATCAATTGTGGTAACAGCCATATTTTATGGCTCGGTTGTGAAGATGTCTATGGTACAGGCAATAACGACTCATCAGGAGCATTAGGCCCTCGAGCTGAAATTGAAGCGGATACCGGCTACTGGGAGAGCACATGTTCATTCTTTGATCCTGGTTGTATAGGAAGCCAAACAACCGGATCGAATGCAACTGATGAAAACCGTTTGGTCGTTTACAACGATGATTTAACAGATGTGAATAACACCCAAATGTTCATTCAAGCATGGTATTTGATACGTGATGATGTCAATATATTTAACACCATGGGATACCGTACTATTTCTCCTGTTGACAATGGAAATAGCTGGAGCATGAATGCCGGCACTACTTTTACACAAGGTGCTGCACTGGATAATTATGTCGCTCCAAATACAATGGGCGCAATGGAAGCATCATCAACCGTTGAAACTCGTGAAGGTCAATTCACGGTTGCTGTCAAAGTAGTTGATTTGGGAGGCGGTATGTACCGTTACAACTACGCCATAGAAAACTATGAATTTGATCCAAGGTTTATCGCTTATCATCTTCAGTTAAACAATTCTGCCATACTACAAGACCCTGTTTTTGCCGATCCAGATCATAATATCGGAAATGATTGGCAATTTATTCACAATAATGGACTATTGAGTGTAAATGGAAATGCAAGCAATGAGCAGGATTGGGGAATGCTGTTTAGTTTTTCTTTTACTACTAATAGTCCTCCAGAACAAGGGACAATATATTTAGATGCAGCGCATATCCCAACAATTCCAGCGAATACAACTGTATCAGCAAACACATTGATTCCTCAAACCCCTGATTTAATTTTTGATAACGGATTCGAATAAAATCTATTGATAAATATCTCAGCTGAACTACACTTACCCTTTCGGCTGAGATATAAAATTCCTTTCTGAACAAAAAATTATATGCAATTTGTTTAACAAACCGTTATACTACGCATCCTTATTATTCTGTGAGTTTTCAAGAAAACTCTCAAACAAGGGCCCGTAGCTCAGTTGGTTAGAGCGTCCGACTCATAATCGGCAGGTCCCCCGTTCAAGTCGGGGCGGGCCCACCATCAAATCATCAACTTCCTTATTGTTTTCCTTTCAAATTGTTTAAATCGTAAAATTTTAATTTTTACAGAATCTGTGTTCACACTCTGTTATCATTAGAGCCCTTAAAAACAACAAATAGAAATATGAGAAAATTAGGGGAGACTCTCTCCGTTTTGGTTTTTGTAATGCTAATTAGCAGCTTTGTTCTGGTTTCTATCAGATACCTGTTCAACATTGTTCCGATCAAATTCCAGGAGTTAGTTGTTTATTTGCATTCTATCATTTTCATGCTGGGAATCGTTTATGCTTATGCTAGAAACAGCCATGTTCGGATTGATATTTTCTATCAAAATATGAATAAGGAAAAACAGCGAAAAATCGACTTGTTCGGTACTATTTTCCTGCTTATTCCTTTTTTTGGATTTATTTTATTTTCCTCATACGATTACGTTTGGTCATCCATATCAAAACTCGAATCCTCACCCGATGCCGGAGGATTACCTTTTGTCTATGCATTAAAAACGTTGTTAATAATTATGCCGGTCTTGATGATTCTCACATCACTTTCAAAACTTTGGAGACGTGATTAAATGGAAATTATTTGGGCACTAGGCTTATTTGTTGCGATCGCATTAGCGTTGCTCATTGGTTATCCGGTAGCAATCACACTCGGTGGTGTTTCACTATGGTTTGCTTTAGCCGGATGGTTTGCAGGTTGGTTCGATACCTCTTTCCTGATGGCAATGCCAAATCGTGTTTATGGAATCATGACTAATGTTACGCTCATGGCAGTTCCGGTTTTTGTTTTTATGGGTTTGGTTCTTGAAAAAGCGAAACTCGCAGAATCATTACTTGAAAACATGGCAGCATTAATGGGGAAAGTGAGGGGTGGACTTGGTTTTGCATTGCTGTTTGTGGGAATGCTGCTGGCTGCCAGCACCGGAATCGTTGGTGCAACGGTTGTCACACTGGGTTTACTGGCCTTGCCAGTGATGAAAAAGAATGGCTATGAAGAGTCATTAAGTGTCGGGACAGTTTGTGCAACAGGTACTTTAGGTCAGATAATTCCACCCTCAATTGTTTTAGTTTTATTAGGAGATGTGTTATCCAACGCCTACCAGCAAGCTCAGATTGACATGGGAATTTTTTCTCCGAAAACGGTTTCTGTTGGAGATTTATTCGCCGGAGCAATTATTCCCGGACTCATACTTGTTTTGTTTTATGCCTTGTATTGGCTGATTATTGTTTTCAAATCTCCTCAAAAAGCACCGGCGATTCAATTTGAAAATAAAAAAAACATTTTAGAAATCCTTGGCTCGTTACTTCCTCCATTGCTACTCATTGTTGCTGTTCTGGGTTCCATTCTCAGCGGCTTTGCATCTCCGACGGAATCTGCTTCGGTGGGTGCGGTTGGTGCAATGCTATTGGCATTTGCCAAGAAACAATTGTCGCTGTCTGTATTAATGGAAGTCGGAAGAGAAACTGTCAAAGTCACTGCAATGGTATTTATGATATTAATTGGAGCCGCTTTGTTTTCGTTGGTATTCAAAGGCTTTTCAGGAGATGAAATCGTTCGTGCTTTATTAGTTGACCTACCCGGAGGAAAATACACTACCTTATTTATTGTCATGGTTGCGATATTTCTGTTAGGCTTTATTCTTGACTTTATCGAAATTACATTTATTGTGATTCCGATCATCGGCCCAATTCTACTGGCACAAGGTTTTGATCCTGTTTGGTTGGGAATTATGTTTGCAATCAACTTGCAAACTTCATTCCTCACTCCTCCATTCGGCTTTGCACTTTTTTACATTAAAGGAGCTGTTGATATTGACTCTGTCAAACTCTATAAAGGTGTGATTCCGTTTATTATTATCCAAATACTCGTACTTTGTTTATTGGTTTGGCAACCTCAACTCACTGATTTAATTAAATTTTAGTACTGTGAAAGTATTTCTTTTTATTTTTTGTTTTCTGCTTATCCCAAGTTTAGTATTGCCTAATTCTTTTGATGATTTATCCAATAATTCAAGTTTGGATAAATATGATGAAATAAAATCAGAGTGGTTTTCCAATCAATGCCGGCAACTCATTGAAGATTTACACTTACAACAATTGAAAAATTGTAAGCTTATAAAATCAAAATATAACAATGCTTATGTTACCATCAATGGTGATGTTTATTTTACCCTTTCCATGATGAAGTTGATTCACAATAAACACCAATGGGCGGTTATATTGGCTCATGAAAATGCTCATTTAGAGCTGAAACATTATCAACAATTAGCCGATAAAATCCAAAACCCCGACTTTTTCTTCCCAAAGAAAAAATATAAAAAATTACGCGAAAAGGTCGAATTAGAAGCCGATCATCGGGCAAAAACAATCGTGGAAAAACATGGGTTTAATTCGAATCAAGTTAGTTACTACCTACAACGAATCGAATCTGGAAAAAGGGATAAAAGAACCAGCCAAAAAATTAAAAAAGATGATGCCAATGAAATTATTGATTTGGAGTTAATCGAATCAATTGCTGAAATCAAATAGTTAATATTTTTTTGCGACTATGACTAATCTTTCAGATTCCAAATCATAAGGTTCTGCATCTAATGAACCATAAACATCCACCTCGTTAAAACCTGCTTGAAAACACATGGTTTTCAGCTCCATAGGCGTATAAACAAAATGCTGATAGTTTTTTCGATATACTTTCTCTCCGCTAATATAAATCCATTCATTCGAAAAAACCTGCATATCATCAATCAACAAAGGTCTCTCGATTCGCAAATCACCATTTTCATATTCTGTCAAATGAACTGGTTCTATAGTTCTGGCAAGCGTTTCTTTTCCAACGGTATCGATGATTAAAGTCCCGGTTTCCGAAAGGTTTGCAAAAACATTATTGATTAACTGTTGATTTTCTTCTTGAGTATCAAAATACCCAAAAGAATTAAACATATTTACAATCAGGTCAACTTTTCTTTCAGAAACGTAATCCAGCATATTATCATGCACGAATGTCACTCTCAGTTTTTGTTGATCTGATTTTTCTTTTGCCTTTCTTAACAGAAATTCACTACTATCTACACCAATCACTTTCATACCCATTTTGGCAAATGACAGACAATGTCTGCCTGGTCCACAGGCTAAATCTAGAACCGCGTCTACTTTATGTTCAACCAATGCTAAGACTTGTGTAACTTGCTGTTCAGCGAGTTTGAAACTTTCCTCATCGAACATACAATCATAGAAAACTTGCCACAGCTCTTCATCGTTATACCAATTCATTTCTCTTCCTCAAACAAAAAGAGCTCAAAAAATGAGCTCTTAGTCCATTGATTGACTTGAATAATTATCTTTCATCAACCACAGTTGCATCTGCAGCATTTTTTGCAACCGATGCCATACCATTATCGCAACCACTTTTCGTTTTGTACATTTGGCTACGGCCGATTTCCTGACCATTACTTGCTTTCAACACAAAATATGTGCGACCGTCTTTGGCTTCTCTACACTCAAATTTAGACTCATCCTGAGAGTTCTCTCTGACAGACTCAATTCCGTTCTCACAACCTGATGCCGACTTGTAGCCTTGAGACTGAAGAATCACTTCACCATTACCAGCTTTTAATACAAAATAATCTTTATCGTCTTTACCTTTTGAAATTACAAATTTACCAGCCATAATTATTACCCCTTGATAAAATAAAAAAATAATCACGAAATCCGCTGTGATTTTCGTGGAAAAACATGAATATCAACAGACATTCTATCATTCACATATTAAATTATGTCGCATCTGTTGTAAAATAGAAACTCGAATATTTAACAAAAGTTTATATGTACAAATTCATTCTATCCGGATTTATTTATTTTCTCTTAACAACAAATGTTTACGCCGAATGCTATCTGGAAGAAGATGTTCAGCAAGAGCGAATTTGTCCTGAAACAGAGGTTTCAAATGATACGGTCATTGAAGCCTTTCATATTACACCATTGGAAAACAACACTTATCAACTGGATGGCGATATTTGTATTTCCATGCAAGATCAAAAGGTTAAAACTGAAAAAATAAATTATGACGACAAAAATGGCATCATTGATATTCAAACTCCTCTGATTTATCAAGATAAAAAACAAACTATTAATGCTGCCGGCGCGGTTATGGATACCAATAATGAAAAAACAGAGTTGTCACAAATTTCATACTTTGTTCATGACACCAAAGCCAATGGAGAAGCAGATGCTGTCAATACAGAAAAAAACCGGAGCCATTTAAAATCCATGACTTATACCACATGCCCAGCCAATGATAAGCAATGGTATATCAAAGCCAAATCGGCTGAATTAGACTCTGAAACCCAAATTGGCAAGTTTCGTAAAACAACTCTTTACTTCAAAGATGTGCCTATATTACATTTACCTTATGCCAAACTACCACTTGCAAATCAAAGAATGACCGGTTTTTTAATTCCCGAAGTTCGTAATTCATCACGCAGTGGTTTTGACTTGGCGCTTCCCTATTACATTAACATCGCTGAAAACATGGATGCGACGATTACACCGAGATATATGACGGATCGTGGAGCTATGCTCAGCGCTGAATACAGATATTTAGGTCAGGATTATGCAGGAGAGTTGAGTGGCAGTTATATGTCTAATGATAAGGAATTTGACGATAACAGAGGCTATTTGGAGTTCAGCCACTCGCAAAGATTAGGTAAAAATTGGGCTTTCAACACCAAGCTGGCGAATGTGAGCGATAATCAGTTTTTTGAAGACTTTGGAAATAATATTTACGCGACATCACAATCCTATTTATATTCTTTTCTGAACTTCAAAGGGTTTGGTGAACAATGGAAATTTGCTGCTTCGTTTGATGACTATCAAATTATTAGTGAATCCATACCACTTAACAGACAACCCTATCAAACTTTACCTGAGATTAGTTATTCTTGGTTTAACAACTCTCTTACAAGCACTTTAAATTATGGAGTTGATGTCCAATGGTCCGGCTTTTATCGAGATGATTCCATTACTGCAAATCGTCTGGATGCAATCCCCTATTTGCAAAAAACATTTCAGAACAATTATTCAAAACTGACCCCAAGACTGGCATATCGCTATACAAATTGGAGTTATTCTGATTTAGAATTCTCAGACACTGAGTTCCTTAAGGAAAACCGTGCACTTCCAATTGCTTCGCTGGATTACTCCATTTATTTTGAAAAACAAAATGATGATGGTGGGTTTAGCAGTTTAGAACCTCGTTTGTACTACTTAAGAGTTCCGTATGAAGATCAATCAGATATACCATTGTTTGATACCCATGAACTGACATTTGGCAGAAGCATTCTGTTTCAGGAGAATTCGTTTTCGGGTGCTGACAGACAAACAGATGCCAATCAACTTTCTGTTGGGTTAACACAGAGAAATTTCGACGCCAATGGCGATGAAAAATGGAATTTAACAGTCGGACAAATCCGCTATTTTTCCGACCGAAAAGTAGCTTTAGATGATTCGATCGAGACATCGAACTCTTCACCAATCATTTCAGAGTTCAATTATTTTTATCGCAATTGGAAACTCAGCATGAGTTTAAACTGGGATACTGAGCTTGATGATTCTGAGCGCGCACTGGTAAGAATCCAGCATAAAGCGAAAAATAATTCCGTGTTTAACTTCGCCTACAGATACAGACGAGGTAAAATTGAACAGTTAGACAGTTCTGTTGTCCTACCCATAGGATTAAACAACAGATTTATCGCTCGTTGGAATTATTCATTAGATGCGAATCAAACCATCGAAGCCATTGCCGGCATTGAACATAAGAATTGTTGTTGGGCAACACGATTGGTTGCCAGACGGTATGTTTATAATGAACAAGGTGATGTGAATAACGGAATTTATTTTGAGCTGCAATTAAATAGCATGGGTGCTTTGGGCAGAAATCCACGACGCTTGCTGAAACAATCAATTATGGGATATTCAGAGGAATTTTAAAACATGATAAAAAAGATACTAATTTCGAGTTTACTAGCGACACAATTAAACTCAACTGCAACTGCTGAACAACTTCTGGATGAAATTGTCGCTGTTGTTGAAGATGGAATCATTCTCAGAAGTGAGTTGGATCGTTCCGTCAATAACGTAGTTAAACAATTAAATGCAAGAGGCGGTCAGCTGCCACCTAAGTCTGTTCTTGATGAGCAAGTGCTTGACAGATTAATATTACAAGAACTGCAAATCCAAAAGGCGGATGCTGCCGGTGTGAGAGTTTCAGAGTCCGAAATTGATGCGGCTTTATCTCAGGTTGCCAGACAAAATAATCTGACTTTAGAACAAATGCAAATGGCTCTTGAAAATGACGGTTTAAATTTTGCGGAATTCAGAAATGAAATGAGTCGCGAAATCAAAACTGAAAAAATTCGTAACGGGCTCGCCAATCAAAGTGTCAGAGTCAGCGAACATGAAATTGATTTGTTCCTCGCTGACAACGAATTGTCCCAAAAAGAAGTTCGTCTGAGCCACATACTCATAGCACTGGATGCCAATGCTTCTGAACAAGAAGTCGATGAAGCAAAAAACAAAGTCAACAATATATATACCTCTTTGGAACAAGGAGAAAACTTTTCAAAACTGGCTACAGAGTTATCAGACGGGCAAAAAGCATTGGAAGGCGGTGATTTAGGATGGCGTAAAACCAATGAACTTCCCACTCTGTTTTCCGATCAATTGAAGGTTATGAAAGTGGGTGAGTACACTCATCCTGTTAGAAGTGCAAACGGATTTCACATTATCAAGCTGGAAGACTCTCGCGAAGATGCCGCGCAAATGATTACACAATATAATGCACGCCACATTTTGATTGAAAACTCTGAGTTGGTCACTCCTTCTCAAGGCATGGAAATGATTAACGACCTATACAAACAACTACAAAATGGTGGAGATTTTTCTAAAATTGCAGAAGAAAAATCCGATGATGTCAGTTCAGCACCTTTAGGTGGAGATTTGGGTTGGTTTGAAATCAACAAATTTGGTCAACGGTTTGGAGATGTGGTAAAAAGTCTGGAAGATAATGAAATGTCAGCTCCATTTCAAACTCAGGCAGGTTGGCATATCGTTCAAAAGTTGGGACAAAAAGAAACTGACATTTCAGAGGAACTTAAAAGAGAACAAGCCAGACGCGCGATTCATGCACGAAAGATGGACGAAGAAATTGAAAGTTGGTTGAGAGAAATTCGTGGCGAAGCATTCGTAGAAACCCGAATTTAATTATAAGTGACACAAAAAATTGCGATTACACTTGGCGAACCGGCAGGTATTGGAGTTGAACTGGTCGCCAAGTTAGCTTTGCAAAAGCAGTTGAATGATTGCATTGTCATCGGCGATGAAAACCTGATACGAAACCATATTTCAAATCATAATTTAAATCTAACAGTCAATAGTCCTAATCATGAAAGTTCTACTCAAAACATTCAATGCTTTCACATACCTGTTTGCGAAGAAGTAACTCTCGGACAACTAAATTATAAAAACTCAAAATATGTTCTTGAGATATTAAACCATTCAGCACTTGGATGCATGAACGGTGAGTATTCGGCAATGATTACTTGTCCTCTTCATAAAGGAATCATCAACCAAGCAGGATATAAGTTCTCTGGACATACTGAATATCTGGCGGAATTGAGTGGAACTAAAAAGGTTGTGATGATGTTACTCAACAAACACATGAAAGTTGCTCTGGCAACCACTCATCTTCCACTCAAAGAAGTTGCTAATCACATAAATCGTGACTCTCTGACTGAAACGCTAAATATTCTCATTGAAGATATGCAGACAAAATTTAAGATATCAAAACCTAAAATTGCTGTTTGCGGACTCAATCCTCATGCCGGTGAAGATGGGCATCTGGGTATGGAAGAAATTGAAACCATCAACCCTCTCATAAAGGAACTTCAACAACTAGGTCATGATGTTTATGGAAGCATTCCAGCTGACAGTTTGTTCACACCTGAAAAACTAAAAAAATATGATGCTGTTTTAGCCATGTATCATGACCAAGGATTAGCTCCGCTTAAATATGCCGGATTTGGTAAGTCTGTCAATATCACTTTAGGTTTACCATTTATCCGCACTAGCGTTGATCATGGAACAGCATTAGACATTGCCGGGAAAAATATTGCCTCCGCCGATAGTTTGCTGGAATCCATCAGACTCACGAGAAAGTTGGTCAATCATGTCTAACAAATACTCCGCCAAAAAGCGTTTCGGGCAGAACTTTCTCCAAGACCATAGCGTTATTGAGCGAATCATCAATGCTTTTGTTCCAAAAGAAAATGACACTATTTACGAAATCGGCCCGGGACAAGCGGCTCTGAGCAATCATTTGGTTGAGTATTGTAACCATGTTCAACTCGTCGAAATTGATGATGATTTAGTTCCGGCTTTGAAAGCTCAATTTGCAACCAAGCCTAATGTTACCATACTCCATCAAGACGCTTTGGAACTGGAGCTGACCGAACCCAATTGCCGAATCATCGGCAATCTTCCTTATAATGTTTCTACGCCTTTACTGATTCGTTTTCTGTATCAATCAGAAAACATCAGCGATATGCTATTTATGTTGCAAAAAGAAGTGGTAAAAAGAATCTGTGCAGAAGTTGGAACAAAAGCCTACGGGCGATTAAGTGTAATGTTGCAATATGCTTTTGATTGTGAAGAACTTTTTATCGTCAAACCGGAGTCCTTCCATCCGCAACCAAAAGTAGACTCTCAGATTGTACGTTTAGTAAAAAAGCAGGAAATTCCAATTGTTGATTTACAAAAAATGGAGAGTTTGGTTAAACAAGCATTTGGACAACGCCGAAAAACTATAAAAAATAATCTGAAAGGAATTTTGACTGATGATGATTTTGAGAAACTGGCAATCGACCCAAAACTACGTCCCGAATCAATTACTATAGAGGAGTATGTGAACATCACCAACTTGATCTCTGACTGAGTTGGTGATGTTCAAATAAGATAGCAGTTTAAGATTCTTTAGTAACCTTAGTGCTTACTTTTTTAGTTGCTTTCTTTGCAACTTTTTTTACCGCTGGCTTAGCTTCAGCAACGGCTTTTTTTGTTGCATCTTTGACATCCGCAACATAGTTTCCAGTTAATTTGGAAACTTCAGTAGCAAGCAATTCTACTTTTTTCAAAAGTGCTGTGATTTCTTCACTAGTTGGCACATCTAATTTTTGCAAAGTTTTTGCAACACGATTTTCAAAAATATTTTCCAACTTATCCCAACCTTGGCTCGCTTTTCCTTTCACTTGACTGACTTTGGATTTCACTTCCTTAGTCGCATTTTGGGAACTTTTCTTGATAACTTTCTCAAGACCTTTACCTTCATCAACCAATTTATTAAAGATTTTTACGCCTTCTTGTTGAGCTTTGGCGAACGCGCCCAAACCCGCTAACCAGATTTCATTGGCTGATTCCATGATATTTCCGGCTAAATTTGGTTTTTTAGTTGTTGTTTTTTTAGCTGTAGTTTTCTTAACTCCGGCTTTTTTATTCAATGTTTTTTTAACTGTCATTTATTTATCCTCGATTTTGATGTTGCCTATTAAATCTTATTTGTCTAGAGCAAACACACTATTTATTAATTCTATACAAAATATTTTTAACACTCCAGCTAAACATTCTTTTCGGAATTTTTTATAAAACATTAACATCACCTTAACTAACTAATAACTTATCAGAAACTAAAATATTCCCACCATTAGAACTTAATAGACTAGGAGACAATATGAAAAAAACTATATTACCAATAATTGCAATTTTTTCTGCAAGCCAATTATACGCTTCAGATTGGGAGGGATGTTATTTTGGTTTAAACGGAAGCTATGCCAATGGAGATAACAGAACCGTTAATACCTTATATCAAGGAGATTCAACCAGACACTATGCAGGGAGTGCAGACTCATCAGGAAGCACTTATGGTTTGCAGCTCGGTTGCGATATGGATTTGACTACAAACTGGGTTTTCGGAACAAAAATCACTGCCCAAAATGCGGATATTGATGGCAAACATGTTTTTGAAGGTGGTACCGGTTCGGAAAACTATTTTTGGTATAAATCCAAAGATTTATACACAATTACCGGTCGCATAGGCTATACCTTTAACGACTCTTCACTTCTCTATTTCCAAGGAGGATGGGCGCAATCCAAGCAAGTTTATAATGATGTTGACCCAACTTGGACTCCACCAATTGATTTTTACAAAAGTAAAAATCTAACAGGTTGGACTGTAGGTCTCGGACTTGAACATAAATTCAATGAAAATTTCTCACTATTTGGAGAATTCAATCGTTTAGACTTTGGAACAGAAGGAAATATACTTTTTGAAGACAGAGGAAATATTGGAATTGATGATTATACTGTAGAGGTAGAACAAAGCATGAATAATTTTGTTGTTGGTGTTAACTACCATTTTTAAACCAGTCTTTGAAAGTCCAACTCAATCGTTGGACTTTCATTTCAACTTTACTTATCAACCAGCCATTCAATAATATCCGTCAGAATACTGGAGCGATTGGATATATCATAGCTTTTAGTATAAATTGCTGTTTGCTTTTCAGCATGAACTTTAGCTTTTGCTTTTGTGACTTCCTGTTTGGCTTTCCTGGCTGCTTTTTGCTGTTGTTGAAGTAATTGTCCGGAGCGAATATATTGAAGCACTTCATCCAATTCATGAATATCAAACCAGATTCCGTGTTTGCTGCAAACATCAACGACAATACCGCTGGCTTGAGCGTAATTTCTGCGGTTCATTAATTGTTGGCATTGTGGACATTGTCGATAGAACTTCGTCGGTGTTTCACGGGACTGAGCAGAATGCTGAATATTAGATTCCTTGACGCCGCTTTCAACACCTGATGCCACTTCATTTTGTGCTTTACGTTCCAAATGTTTGAAAACATCCGCAGTAATCCATAAACCGGCACAATGAGAACATTCTTTCATACTAAATGCATGAGAGTCCATCTTTCGTGAATGCAACTTTACGTTATCGCAAACCGGGCAATCCATATCTGTTTTATCAAATTCCACATCTTCAGATGCAATTGGAGTTGCACAGGAATGACAAAACTTGGCTTTTGAGCATATCCGGGTCATACAGTGCGGACAAATAGTATTTAAGTCTCTTTCGTGAATGGTAAAACTCGATCCGCAATAGCTGCAAAATGGCTCTCTGTCTTTACCACGAGCTCCGCCACAAGATGAACAACGCACAACTGCTGCATCATGGATTCTTACTGATGGGACTGTTAGGGTATTTCCACAAAAGCAATGAAACTTCTCTCCGACTCTGCCTTCGTGAACTTTATATTGATGTTTACAAACATTGCATTCAATGATGATATTAGTCATAGGGGTTCGGTATATTGAGTTTTGCTAAAAGTTTTATTTCAAGGGATTCCATTTCTTCGGCTTGCTGTTCATCAACATGATCATATCCGAGCAAATGCAAACACCCGTGAATCGTCATGTGTGCCCAATGATTTAATAATGGTTTGTTTTGCTCAATCGCTTCTTTTTCAACCACATCAGCACAAATTGCTAAGTCACCTACGAGTTCACTTTCCACACATTCAGGTAATTCTAAAGGAAACGATAAAACATTGGTTGGTTTGTCTTTGTGACGATAAGTGTTATTGAGTTCTTGACTGGTTTGTTCGTCAACAATTTCAATACTCACCTCAAAAAATTTTCCATGTTCCTCAATAACAGTTTCAACCCACAAGCTAAAATGGCTCTCTTCAGGAACAGAGCTCGACTTAGAGTCATTATTGAATAAAACAGATTTCAGCATTTATATCAAAAAGGAAATTAATATCTCGATTATACCAAACGGTAAAATTTACTCCAATAAAGTTATCAATCAGATTTTATTTAATAGAGTAAAGAAGCCGAATATGTTCAGCTTCTTTGAGAGAGCTTATTTCTTTCCAAATAAATTTTTGAATAGAGATTTTTTAGATTTGTTTTGTTTTTCCTTTTCAGCTTTTTGCTTTTCTGCTTGAATTCGTGCCTCTTCCTGAGCTTTGTGGTGCTCTTCCAACCTTTTTGCAAGTTCCAGTTTTTCCCTGATTTTGGTAATGGCTTGATCACTAATTTTCTCGGTATAAAGTTCTGGATTTTTCCCAAGAATATATTTTGCCAAGCCATCCATGTATTGCTCATTGATATTTTTGATATCTAGTCTTTTTATACGGTTAGAACTGCTACCGATATTGATATACTGAATGAAAAAATCTTTTTCATCTCTCAGTATAATTTTAAAAATTGAAGGAATCCTCGTATTAATCTCAACTAAAAAACCATGTTCAGGAGCTTTTTTAACGCTGGATAAAATACTGCTGTCTTTGCTGAGTTTTTGTTTCAGAATCTCAGCAGAGCGCATATCGTTACGACTCACTTGAACACCTTGTTTCAAGACTGTATTGAATTTAAGTTCCAGCTTGAGCTCATTGCCAGCTCCGGCGCGTTTAATTTCATAAGGTCCACAAATTTGACACTCTCTTTTTGTGTCCAATGATATCAAACTGAATTCGGAATCAAACTTCTTATCTTCTTTTTGCAGAATTGATGTGAAATGCTGAAAGTATTTGAAACAACTTTCCCATAATTGACGATTATCACCTTTCGGCTGTTCGTTATTGTTTTCGTCGTTATTACTGGCTAATTCGTCTAAAAAACTCATCTCTTTCTGTACTTGTTAGTTTTTCCTGCAAACAACGCGCGAGTAACCCAATCGGGTAATGCACTACTCATCGCAGCTATAGTTCTGTTTATTTTACCATTAACTTTTACCGGCTGATTCTTTTCAACGGCAATTATTCCTTGTTTTACCACATCTTTGCTTTTCATCCACATAAATTTCGGCAATTGTGACACCATTTGTCTGGTGCCATTCACATCGTGAAACTCTGTATATGTAAAACCCGGACATAAAGCGGTTACATGAACTCCTTTGTCTTTTCCTTCCAAATTCAAACTGTGTGAAAATCGAATCAAAAAGGACTTAGTTGCACCATACAAAGTATGTCCTGCTGTTGGTGGTGCGAAACCTGCCAGAGAAGCCACATTGATAATTCTACCATATTCGTTTTCAAGCATTTGAGGGTAAAACAAATGGCAAAGCTCAACAACGCTATTGAGCATCACTTGCAATGAATCTTTATGCGTTTTCCAATCACTTTTTTCAAAATCACCTGGCACTCCGTAACCGGCATTATTGACCAGCATAGCAATATTCAATTTCTCACGATTGCAAAAATCATAAATTTTCTGCGGTTGTAACTCCTCTGACAAATCGGCTATATAATATCGGGCATCAATGCCATATTTTGTGATTAAATCCTCAGAAATTTCCTTTAATGACTCTTCTCTGCGTGCTATTAACAATAAATTCCAACCACTTTCAGCGAGTTGATAGGCAAACTCCTTGCCAATACCGGCTGAAGCTCCTGTGATTAAAGCATATCTTTTCATAAATTCTTATTTAGATTTTCTATTTGAGATATTATTACATAAAATAGCGCCCCATGCAGAAAACAATTCAACAAAACAAAGACACTCTTTTCGAAAAACAGTTTGAGTCTGTCAAAGCATTTGCTTTTGATGAACAAGTTGCTGAAGTTTTTAGTGATATGATTCAACGCTCTGTTCCCGGCTATGAAACCATATTAAAGTCAATTGCTATGTTTGCGATGAAATACTCACAGGAAAACAGCAACATTTATGATTTAGGTTGTTCCTTAGGAGCTGTTTCGGTCACAATTGCCAAAGCGATTGAGAAAAAAAATTACACGATTCACGCCATTGACACATCTGTATCAATGATAAAAAGATGTCAGGCGATTGTGAATAAAGAAAACCTGGATGAACAAATAGTAGTTCATCAGGATGATATTCTGAATCATAAAATAGAAAATGCTTCGGTCATTGTGAGTAATTTTACTTTACAATTTCTACCTCAAAATCAACGACAAAAAGTCATTGAGAATATATTTTCAGGATTAAATAACGGAGGTATCTTTATACTCTCAGAAAAAGTTTCCGGTTGTAACGCAACGGATGATTTTATGATTGATCATTATCATGCTTATAAAAAAATCAATGGTTATTCGAACAAGGAAATTCAACAAAAAAGGCAAGCATTGAAAGATGTATTAGTACCCGACTCTGAAGATGAAATCTTTCAACGTCTTTCTGATGTGGGTTTCAAAAGCATATTCAAATGGTTTCAATGTTTTAACTTTTCATCATTTATTGCTATCAAATAAACTTTATTCATGATTCATCTATACGATTCATTTTGGTCGAAACTGTCAGAAATTGAAATTGATCCTTATGGCATAGAAAAACTCAAAAAGTTTACCGAAGATAAACTCATTAACCCCATCTCGGGAGATTTTCCACGCTGGCATGATGCTTATAAGAATCTTCCCGAAATAGAAAGCATTGAGCATTGTGAAATCTCCGATGCAATTGAATGCACTGCAAAAAATTTAGATAACTCTATTTTATCGCAGGTGAATGAGTGCTATAAACAACTCATTCCTTGGCGAAAAGGTCCTTTTGATATGTTTTCCACATACATTGATTCGGAGTGGCAATCATTTATGAAGTGGCAAAGGATTGAAAAACATTTACCGGATATGAGATACAAGACTATTTTAGATGTCGGTAGCGGAAATGGATTCTATATGTTTAAAATGCTTAAACATAACCCAAAATTGGTAATGGGAATTGATCCGGGAATTTTACAAATCATTCAATTCTGGAGCATTGAAAAATACATCAATAGTGGATTTGCAGTTCTGCCAATAATAATGAATGACTTTCCGGAAGAAATAACCACTTTCGATATGGTTTTTTCGATGGGAGTTCTATATCACAGAAAATCACCTATTCAGCATTTAAAGCAACTTCACAACACACTGAAAACTAGTGGAGAGTTGATTTTAGAAACATTGGTTGTTGATGGCAATGAATCGACTTGTCTGATTCCAACCGACCGATATGCTCAAATGCGGAATGTCTGGTTTTTACCATCTGTTTCAATGCTCGAAATCATGCTACAAAGAACCGGATTTACTAACATCAAATGTGTTGATGTATCAACCACAACGATAACTGAACAAAGAACCACCGAGTGGATGAAGTTTCATTCCCTGGCACAGTTTCTAAATAAAGATAAAACCCAAACCATTGAAGGCTACCCTCCTCCAACACGAGCGACTTTACTAGCTACAAAAAAATAGAAATTTGTTTCTCTGGAATTTATTTGTGAAATGGTGTATTGTATCGGAACATTAGAGTTGTTTTCCGAAATGTTCAAAACCTTAGCTAAGTTACTTTTTTTATTACTGATAAGTAATTTGGTTTATGCCCAAAACAATCTCAAATCTCCAAACTCAGTTTCCATTGGACTCACACACGCTCCACCAATGATCTACATCACAGATGGTAAAGAACCATCAGGGATGATTGTTGATTTTCTAAAAGAAATTGGTCAAAGAGAAAACTGGCAAATTCAATGGAAAACCGGAACTTGGTCTGAGATTTATGAAAAAGCCAGAACCGGCGAAATTGATATAATGACATTCATTGCCTTTTCGCAGGAAAGGATGAATTATTTTAACTTCTCGAAAGAAATTTTTATTACCGGTTGGGGGCAGGTCTATGTCAATGAAGATAATGATTTACGAAACGTTCTAGATTTTGACAATAAACCCATAGCAGTTGTTAAAGATGATATCCATTCGACTGGAATCCAGGAAATGTGTGAAAAATTCAAAGTGAATTGTTTGATAGAATATGTTGCCAATTACGACGTTGCCTTTGAGAAATTGGTCAATAATGAAGTTGCTGGTGCTGTTTCAGGAAGTATCGTTGGTGTTACCTATGAAAGAAAATACGATATTGTACGTTCTTCAGTCATGTTTAATCCCACAAATGCCCATTTTGCTGTCTCCAAGAATAACGGTAATACAAAACTCTTAGATGCAATTGATTCCTATATGCGATCGTGGAAAGATGATCCTTTATCTCCTTATACCAAACTAAGAAATAAATGGTTGAGTACCTCTCAAGGAATAATCATTCCAACGTGGATTAAATATGGTTTTGCGATTGCTGTACTGTTAGTTATAGCTTTTCTGATAAATTTGTACTATCTCAAACGTCAAATCAGAAAGCACACTCATCAGCACATTAACCAAAGTAAACAGCTGAAACAAATTATTAATCTGGTTCCGCATATTATTTATGTAAAAGATGAAGCTGAGAATTTCAATCTCGTTAATAATAATGCAGCCGACTTTTTTGATGTAAAATCGGATGATGCCACTCCAATCCCTAAACCCCGGAAGGATAATCCAAGTTTTACTGATTTTTTTGAAGGCGATGAGAGGTTAATTGAACAAGGGAAAAGAACGGTATTTAAAGAAATTACAACATACAAAAATGGCGAGAAGAAAGTCTTTAATCTATCTAAAGTTCCATTATTAACAGAAGATGATGTTCCAGCTGTACTCACTGTTGCCGTCGATGTTTCCGAAGAGAAAAAATACCTGGAAAAAATTAACTACATGGCACATCACGATGAGTTGACACAGTTACCTAATCGCGAGTTATTAAAAAATCGTGTCGTTTTAGAGTTAAAACAGGAAGTGTCGAATAAGTATCAAAATGCCTTATTGTTCATCGACTTGGATTACTTTAAGAATGTGAATGACTCTTTGGGTCACGCTGCCGGAGATCAGCTCTTGAGAATTATTTCGGAGCGTTTAAAATCAATCGTCTCATCTAAGGATACAGTTGCCAGAATTGGGGGAGATGAGTTTATTTTATTATTAAAAACCGAGTATGAAAATTATTCAGACATCTATGAACACGCCAATGAAGTTGCACATTCAGCTTTGGAATCTTTAACAGAAAAAATTGTGATTAATCGTCATGATTTATTTATTACCGCAAGTATTGGAATCATTATTTTTCCTTATCATGCAAGGACTTACGAAGAGGTTATGCAAAAAGCAGATATTGCCATGTACCAGGCTAAAGCCCGTGGAAGAAATGGAATTGCTGTGTTTGAACCCAAAATGTATGAAGATATTTTAAGGCATCATCAATTGGTGTCTGACTTGCATAAGTCACTTGAGACAATGGATTTTTATATCCAATACCAACCACAAATGTCCGGAGCAAAAGCTGACTTCATCGGTTTGGAAGCACTGATTCGTTGGAACTCTGATAAAGAAAAGATTTACAGTACATCTGACTTTATTCGTGCAGCAGAAGAGAGCGGATTAATCATTCCAATCAGTTATTGGGTGATTGAGCAGGTTATCATTCAATTGCAAAAATGGTCAGAAACATACAAGCAACTTCCCTTTGTTACCATCAATATTTCAGTACTACAACTTCATGATGATGACATCGTAAAATATTTAAATTACCTATTACGAAAGTACAAAATTCCTCCTTCTCTCATTGAGCTCGAAATTACAGAGTCCGTACTCGTTGACAAAGTCAGAGAAACAGTAAATACACTCGAAAAGCTCAGAGATTTAGGAATACGTCTGGCAATTGATGATTTTGGAACCGGATATTCATCATTGAGTTATCTCAAAAAACTTCCTTTTGACAAATTAAAGATTGATTACTCATTTGTTAAAGATATTGTTGAAAACAGTGAAGCCAGAACCATCGTTAGAACAATCATCGGTATGGCTGAAGACTTATCATTAGAAGTTATAGCAGAAGGTGTCGAAACCAAAGAACAACACCACATGTTATTAGAAATGGGATGTGACAAGTTTCAGGGATATTATTTTGACAGACCGTTATTAGCTGATTATATTGAAGAAAAATACTTGGCTAATTCCAATTCTCGATAGCTAGTCAGTTCCTGTTATTTCACTAGTAGCTTCAACTTCGCCTTTATAAGTTGTGATTTTCACAATACTCCCAAACCAAGGGGAATCAAAGTAATGCAAACCATCTGCTTCCAGACGTCTTCTTTCTTCTAAAGAAAAAACCATATTGCTAATAGCTTTAGTATCAGCATCCTGAGCTAATCGAAAGAGATTGAGCAAATGTCCGAAATGCAGATACCGACCTTGTGAAAGAGCAACACTCCCAGTAACGCTGAAATCTGTATAATACATTTTAGATTCTTGTGAAAATTCGAGTGAATCTTTAAGTTCTCTGTTAAGAAAAATTCCAAAATGTTCGGAATCAATATTATTTTCTACAATTTTATTATTGTTTAAAACTGCGTCTTCTGATTCGGAAAACGGGGCTTCGTTCGTTTCATCTTGCTCAATCTCTAACATTATGTTGGATAACTTCACATATTGAGGGGCATCGAAAGGTGTTTCAGGTTGTCTCCATGCTTTGTGTAACAGAGGTACTATGTGGCTTTGATTCTGCAATCTCTCCCAAATCGGTAACAATTCGTACTGCTCCAGATTATGCTCAAACCATACCAGAACCTGTGTATCTTCCTCTTCAGAACCATCAATCGACACAGTTAATTCGGTGTTGTTATTTAAATTTTCAGATTCATTAGATTCCTCTTTAACTTGAAAGCTTAAGTCTTCGGGTTTCATATCCAGTTCAATGGCATTGGAATCATCGAATATTGGTTTATTTGTATAAGTTTTGTTATTTGGTAAAGGGTTGAGGTAAGCAAATACGATTATTTCCACATCAAAAACTTTATTATCTTTAAGTGAAACATATCGGTAGCTAGGGATTTCCTGATGTTCATCAAGCAATGTTTCTTCACTATTGGATTCATCAGTTATTACTTGTGCCGAGGCATTGAGTCCTGCAAACAAGAAAAATGTCAGGAAAAACTTCATTATACTTCTTCCAATTGGTCGCTGGCAAAGCTGATATCGCAATTTTGAATCGCATCTTTGGCTTCCTGATTGACGGCATGCTCATACAATTCATAAATTTTGTCAGACGCTTTATCGCCTTCAAGCAACATCAAGCCATTTGCGTACTCAATTGAAGTGATTGGAATATTCGGAGTCAACTCGATTGATTTTTCAAAGTGTTCAATTGCAATAGATTTTTTTGCTCCATAAGTCAAACCACCAATCATTGAGCCTACTTTGTTAATAATTTCCGAATGATACAAGCCCAACGCTGTATGAGCTTCGGCATGATTAGGCTCAAGTTCTAAAGTTTTATCGAGATATCTTTTGACTTTACCGCCTAGTCCCTTGCTCAACGCTTTAGTGATAGAAATCCTCTGAGAATATCGACCAATAAGCAAAGCATTTACAAATTGAGCATTCGCACAATCTGGCAATGACTCAACAGCTTCCTCACAAAATTCCATAGCATCAGTCAGTAACTCCAATGCCAGATCTTCGTCCTCGCACAAATAGTCACAATAGGTAGCGACCGATTTCGCCAGAATAACAGCACCATGTTCAGCCAGCTCAAGACCTTTCTTTGCAGCACCTTCAAAATCCCCGTTATGATAATCCAACCAGGCGTCGGCTTGTTTTTTAAGAACAGACTCATCATATCCTTCCAAATTCAGAGGATATTGATAACAGTCACCTGCATGCAATTCATCCCACAATAGTTCTAAATCTTTTTGAGAATAGTCGAATTTGAAGTCATCAGGTAATTGTTCCCAGTTTGAAATTTTCATAGTTTTTTCCTGTTTTACAATCGAGTTGTCATTCTATCAGTAGTGAAAATATTGTAAAGCGAAATTCGTTAACGGTATATGACATCAAGTCGATACAAACAAATTAACAGTTATCAGCATCACAGCGATAAAAATAATCGACATCAAACTTCCCACACGCAAGAAGTCTTTAACTTTGTAACCGCCCGGTCCCATAATCAAAGCACTCACTTGATGAGTTGGTAATATAAAAGCATTGGAAGTTCCCAACGCAACAATTAAGGCATAAATAGCCGGGTTTCCACCAGTTTCCAATGCAATATTAATCGCTAAAGGAACCAGCAATACCGTTGCACCAACATTTGACATGACCAGTGAAAAAACAGTTGCCAATATAGCAATTGCCAACTGATAAATATACTGACTGACACTACCAAGGTGCGTAATCGTTTGCTGAGCGACCCAAGCCGCTGTTCCGGTGTGTTCCATTGCATATCCTAAAGGAATTAAACATGCAAGCAGGAAAACGGTCTTCCAGCTTACTGCACGATAGGCTTCATCAATATGAATCACTCCCGTAATTATCATCCCGATGGCACCGGTCAACAAGGCAATTGACAATTTCAACTTAGTGAAAATCACCAAACTCAAAGCCACCGCGAAAAAGAATAAGGCGAATGGGACTTGTTGAGGTCTTTCTTGTTGTGTCGGAATATCTCCGACAACCGCAACATTACGACTCCGACTGATTCCTGCCTGATCACGCCAGCCACCAAAAATTACAAAAGTATCGCCTAGCCTGAGTGTTAAAGTGTGAATATCTTCTCCCCGATACACCTCATCAGCTCTGGAAATAGCAATCACAGTGATCCCAAATTCCTGTCTGAAATGAAAATCTCCCAACTGCTTACCTAGAAAACGAGAACCGGGAACAATAACTGCTTCTGAAAAACCGGCATTGGATACATTAAACGTATGCTTGAACTGTTTGAACCCATTTACGATAGTTAATTTATTTTGCTCGGCAAACTGTGTAATTTGTTCATCATCACCAAGTATTCCCAGACTGTCACCCGACCATATAAAATGTTTTCTTGATGGAGATAATTTGGTATTTCCTTCCGAACTCAATGCCAAAACCTTAATGGTATCATGCATCATAGTTTCAATTTCAAGAATTGTTTTACCAATTAACGGGCTGTTTTTACCGACAAGCAGTTCCTTTTTAATATTTGGAATCCCATAGGTTTCTTTAAAATAGTCATTGGATTTGAGACCCGTATATTCATCCATTTTCACACTATTGGGTAAAAGATGTTTTCCAATCAATAAGAAATACAAAATCCCAACAGTAAGAAGCGCGATACCAATCGGAGTGACTGAAAACAAACCAAAAGAATTTAAAGTTTCAGCTCCGGGAGGCAATGAGCGATTTGAGGTTTCTATCAAATCATTCAGCAAAATCAACGGCGATGAACCAACCATAGTTACTGTTCCTCCCAAAATCGCACAAAACCCCATCGGCATTAATAAACGGCTGAGAGGAATTTTAGTTTGTCCGGAAATTCGATTGAGAACCGGTAAAAATAATGCAGTCGCACCCACATTTTGCATAAACCCGGAAATCGTTCCAACCGTTCCCGAGACAACCGGAATCACAGAGTTCTCAGACTTTCCACCGATTTTCATAATGAAACCGGCAACTTTATTCATCACTCCCGTCCGATCCAATCCGGCTCCGAGAATCATAACCGCAATAATTGACAACACTGCATTGGAAGCAAAACCATCAAATAAATGCGTATCGGGAACCAATCCGGTTAAACCCAACATAACCAAAATCAAAATTGCAGCGACATCAATACGAATGACTTCTGTTACAAAAAGGATAATCGTGTAACCAAGAATGGCTAAAACCATCATCATTTCATTATCGAGTTCTAGTGCCGCTATTTCCATTTAATCCTCTTTTGTGATTCGATATATGAGATCAAAACTTTGATGACCCAATTTAAAACCTCTTCTTTCAAACTTTGTAATCGGTCGCCAGTCCGGTCTCTCAGAAAAACCACCATTTGATGAAGTATTCACGAACTGTTGAAATTGGCCAATAACCTCCAGCATGTGTTCCGCATAGTTTTGCCAGTCTGTTGCCAAATGCAGTCTGCCGTCATTTTTGAGTTTCTTAGAAATCAATTTCATAAAGCTTTCATTGACCAAACGTCTCTTATGATGTCTTTTCTTATGCCAAGGATCAGGAAAATAAATGTGAATAGCATCAAGAGTGTTTTCTTCAAAACATTTAGTAAGAACTTCGACACTGTCTGAATGATAAATCCGGATGTTTTTCAATCCCAGTTTTTCGATATTCAACAGTAAATGACCAACTCCCGGAGTATGAACTTCAATACCGATAAAATTGACATCGGGATACAATTGAGCCGCATGAATTAACGACTCTCCATTGCCAAAGCCAATGTCCATCCAAACAGGGTTGTTGTTGGGAAATATTTCCTGTTTATTAAAAGTTTTAACTTCATCCAATTGAAGCTGAGGCAACAACTCATCTACAGCTCGTTTTTGTCCACTTGTTAGTTTTCCTGCACGCATGACAAAACTGCGAATTTTATGCTGATTGTGTATGGACATTAACTCTTTGAAAATTTGGAATTTGAACTCAATACTAAATTTTAACCGCTCTTGAGATAGTGTCAATGAGTTTTACCAATTGTTTATTGTGAGATGAAAAAACAACCTTTCTGGCAGTTTATTCAACATCACAACTCAATAAAATATTTACAAAAAAATCGGTTTCAATATACTGCCAATAATGAAAATAAAATTGGTCACTTACAATATTCATCGAGCTATTGGTCTTGATCGTAGATTCAAACCCGAAAGAATTATTGATATTTTGAATGATATCAATGCTGATATTGTGCTCTTACAGGAAGTTGATGAAGGAGCTCCGCGATCCAGAGAGTTAAACCTTGCAAAAGAAATATCCCAAGCCTGTAACTATCAACATTTTGCCTTAGGCCATAATGTTTCACTTCGTAAGGGTTACTACGGAAATGCCACACTCAGTCGCTTTCCTATTCTCAGGGAAAGAAATATCGATCTCACAATTGAAAACAAAAAACGTCGTGGTTGTCAACATACTACTTTAGAATTGCCAAATGAAAAAGAGTTAGAGGTCTTTAACTTACACTTGGGTTTATCCGCCAAAGAAAGGCAAAAGCAGGCCGGTTTATTATTTCGTTCAGCAGAATACAGGAAAATAACAGAAGATGAAAATTGCATTGTTGCAGGTGATTTTAACGATTGGCGTTCATTATTAAGAGCATTGTTTATTGAAGCTATGAACTTCAAATGTGCCACCGATAAAACAACTGAAAAAGGTGAAGTTGCAACAAAAACATTTCCATCATTCAGTCCCAGAGGAGGATTGGATCGCATTTACTACAAAGGCAAAATTAACTTGTTAAAAACTAAAACATATAATAAGAAAACCTCTAAAATAGCAAGCGATCATCTACCTGTTGTTTCTACTTTTGAGCTTCGATGAAACATGAAAACATTGTTAACTGACAATCCGAATATGATGACTGAGCTTTTTAGCTTCTAGTAATTTCTTCCTGAATAATCTTGTCAGCTCTTGTCTTTCGCAACTTGAGAATCTGACTCTGCCAATATCGTAATCACCAATGGTTGCAATGATTTTTTCAATTTCTCTCAATAAAGGCTCCAATTGATTACTCATCATTAGGACCTCAAAGCAACATTGTTGTTTTTATTTTCAAGTAATTGCTGTCTGGCTTTTTCAAGAGATCTTCTCAAACTTTTATAGAGTTCAGGTCGATCCGGGTGTGCTCCAAGCGAGACTTGCACCATACTGCGTTGCAAAAACCTGATTTTCTTTTGGATTTCCTTTCTTTCCTGTAAGACATTAACTCTTTGCTTAATTCTTCCAATCGCATCATTCACATTGTTTTTCATAATTATTCCCCAAAATTTGATTGATGAACAAATTGTAAACAAATGATAATTTTTTACTGTCAGCAATTTTCTGAAATACTTGTAGGAAATTTCCTACATTTATAAATTTCAAAAAAATTATTTAATGAGAAAGTTATAAATATTTTTGCTATTCCCATTTAAAAACTCGGCTGTAATTTTTGCGGCTTTTTTGGGAGGAAGTTCTTTGGAAAGTAATTGAGCCAGTTGTTTTTGTTGCTCTGAGATATCTTCGGTTTTTTCAACCTCTAATGCTGAAATTGCGATAACAAATTCGCCCTTGGTTTGGTTAGAATCTGATTGAACAAAATCAAGAATTTCACTAACCTTACCCAACTTGATAGTTTCAAATGTTTTGGTCAATTCTCTACCGATGACAATAATTCTGTCTTTTCCCAGAATTTTCTCCATATCTTCCAGTGACTTAATGATTCTGTGTGTCGATTCATAAATGACAGTGGTAAAGGGATTCTCACAGATTCTTTTAAGCTCTTCTTCCCTTTGTTTGGATTTTGCCGGCAGAAAACCCGTAAACAGAAATTCATTCGTCGGAAGCCCACTGGAGCATAACAATGCAATAATTGCACTGGCACCGACAACAGGTACAACTTTGATATGATTCTCATGAGCCAGTTTAACCAGCGGATAACCGGGATCACTTATCAATGGAGTTCCGGCATCCGAGACTAGTGCTATATTATTGTTTTTATTAAGTAGATTAATCAAACTTTCAGCAAACTGATTTTCATTATGTTGATGAAAACTAACCAATTTGTTTTTGATTCCATAATTCGCCAGCAATCTTCCGGTGTGTCTGGTATCTTCACAAGCGATAATATCAACTTCTGACAAAATGCTGATAGCTCGCTTAGTTATGTCATCTAAATTGCCAATTGGAGTGGCTACGATATATAATGTACCTATGTCTTTTATCATTTTTCTCTATTCATAACCGAATTATGAAACATATTATTTTAATATTGCTGATTATTTTAATCAGTTCTTGCGGAACGCAAAACACTAAACCCGATATTAATAACATTGTTGGTTATGAAAGTGCTCGATATCATTATCAACAGCAAAATTTCGAAAAAGCAGCCATTGAATTTGAACTTTTGTTCGATAAACACAAATCTCCTGAGTTTGCACTTTTTGCAGCTGATAGTTATCTTCAATTGTATCAGTATGATAAGTCAGAACAACTGATTTCAATGATAAATCTGAGAAATCATAATCTCTACCCACTCATCAAAGCAGAACTTTTCTTGCATGACAATCAATTTCAGGCAAGCAATTCAATACTATCAAATCTATCGATTGATGAATCGAATCCACTCTGGAAAAGGTTTATGATGCTTCGTGCAAAAATTGAATTAGCCGGCAACCAACCATTAGAAGCTGCGAAGACACTAATCAATCTGTCCAAATATGAAAATGATATTCAAATTAGTGATGAAATTATCAATATCCTTTTGCAAATTCCTGAAACTCAGTTGGCCGAAGCATTATTTGATATCAACATATCTTCTTTGGAGCAAGGCTGGTTAGAGGCTGCATACATTTCAAATTCTGCCGATCAGGACTCGATCAACGACTGGCAAAGACGTTGGCCCAATCATCCGGGTAAAATTTTCTTCTCACAAATGAACTCCTATAAAGACATTGCAGTGTTATTACCGCTCAGCGGTCGTTATAAAAATATCTCAAAAAGCATTCAGCAAGGCATGATTGCTTCGCTTTATCGCAATGGTTCCTTCGGACAAAGATTGAATTTCTTCGATACTGGCTCAGATGGCGAAAACTTTTCTTACGCATGGTTTGGTGCAATTGAATCCGGGGCTGATTTCGTCATTGGTCCATTAGAGAAAAAATCGATTCAACAATTTGAAAGCTATAATTCCAATACTATTCCGGTGATGTTGTTAAATAACGTCGAAAATGCGGTAGAAGGTGTCAATTTTTATCAGTTTTCCTTGTCAACTGATGATGAAATATCAACTGTTGCCGAGAAATTGGTTGTCGATAATAAAAAAAGAGTCACTGTATTGGCTGCTGAGTCTCCGACCTCACGTGAACAGGCAGTAGAGTTTGAAAAACATTTAATTCAAAACGGAGGTGAAGTTGTCAGCTACGAATTTTTCCCCGGTTCAATTCACGATTACTCAAGAGAATTAAAACAGGCACTTGGACTCAATGACTCTTTAATCAGAGCCAGAAAACTTCAGACATTGATTTCACATCCGTTGAATACCTCTGAGCAAATCAGACCGGATATTGATGCAGTATTTTTACTTGCAAACCCCAAACAGGCACGACTTATAAAACCACAGTTAAAATTCTTCAAAGCTGAGGATTTACCCGTTTACTCAACTTCTCAGATTATGTCA
>ERZ795048.771-NODE-771-length-32179-cov-6.603194_pt1 | contig 32179 bp, 29 predicted proteins | sample MGYA00375132_ERZ795048 | MGnify/ENA primary metagenome ERZ795048 (study PRJEB30177, sample SAMN05720225) | activated sludge metagenome | isolation source: Anaerobic digester | place: Hong Kong | collected 2014-12-17 ... | reverse complement strand
TCCCGAATCCGGCCGAGGAGGCCACGGCCGAGGTGATTCTTGAAACGCTCGGCATCACGTTCAATCTGCCGGAGGCCGTTTCGGACGCCTCCTATTCGATCATCACCGTAGACGACGATCAGGAGCACCGGATGGCGCAGGTGGAATTCACGCTCGACGGGCAGGAGATCTGTTACCGCATCCAGCCGGCGGAGGCGCTCTCCGACAACACCGGCATGTATTATGAATGGGAAAATACCGAAGAGAATGCCACGGTCGGCACCTGCCCGGCCATCCTCAGCTGGAATGAGGACGCCGAGGGGATCTGCTGCTGGTACGACGAGACCGCGGGCCTGCTCTATTCCGTCAGCGTGACGAGCGGCGCCTCCGCGGGATCTCTGACCAAACTTGCGGAGACGCTCTATCTCCCGATTCAGGAAGCTGTCTCCGAGCCGGACTTCACGATCTCCGGCCTTCAGGCGGAACTGATCCCGTGGACAGATGTCGTCGCTTCCTGCATGGAGGAGACGTTCGGCGCGGACGCCGATTTCACGCAGGGCTATATCCGTCTCTATGCGACGGAGGAGGACGCCGATGCCGGAACGAACTGCGCCGCGCTGGTGCCGGAGGGTGAGATCGCCGGGACGGAAGCGACCTACAACGGCCAGTATATCGATCCGGCCTATGCCGTTCTCTACCCGGTTTCCAACTATACGACGGCCGCCGAGGTGGAGACCCATCTGAAGCAGTATCTCTCGGACACCGCCTATGAGACGCTGGTCGGCGAGTACCTCGGCTGGGATTTCTTCGAGTTTGAGGGCACGCTCTATCTGGTCCGCGGCGGCAGAGGCTACGGCGCCGAATACTACGACTGGACCACGGTCTCCTTCCTCGGCAGACAGAACGGTCTCGCGGTCGTCTCCGTCGAGAAGAGAATCTTCGACGAGTTCTCCGGCACGGATACGTTTTTCTTCGGCTACGACGCGGACGGGCTCTATAAAGTGATAAAAGTGGAGACCGCTTCCGACGCCGACGAGACCTCCGAGGAGACCTCCGATACAAAAGAGACGGTCAAGACGATCACGGACCGGACCCTGACGGAGGATCTGGTCTGCGCGCAGGCGCTGGAAGAGATCGATGAGGACGATGCCTATATTTATTATCTGCCGTGCCTCAAGAGCCAATATATCGTCGTCACTTACGAGAGCGGAAAAGAGGAAAACGCGCTGGAGGCGCTGGAAAACGGCAACATCACGGTCGACGACCTGACCGCCGCCGGCATCATAGTGATTAAGGAAGCCAAATAACGGTTTCCCGGTTTTCCTCATCTCTCGGCTCGTTTTGGATAGAGAACCTGCTCGGATAAAGGCGCCCGGTTTTGTCCGGTACAAAAAGGATCTTGTTCACCAAAAAACGCCGAAATCTTCACAATAAAATCTGCCCGCCGGAAGCTGTTTTTAGGGATGCCGGCGGGCTTTTGTTGTAATTTTCCTTTCGCTGCGGTAAAATAATAGATATAAAAATAGAAAAGGAAGGCGAATGCAATGTCCATTGTTGCTGCGGTCATGGTGCCTCATCCCCCGGTCATCCTGCCGGAGATCGGCAGAGGAGAAGAGCAAAAAATCAGCGCGACCACGGCGGCTTACCGGCAGGCGATGAGATTCTTAGCGGAGCAGAAGCCGGATACGGTAGTCGTCACCTCCCCGCACAGCGTGATGTATTCCGATCTGTTTCATATCTATCCGGGAGCCGGCGCGAGGGGAAGCTTCGCCCAGTTCGGCGCGCCGGAGGTCCGCTTCAACGTCGGCTACGACGTGGATCTGGTGGATGAGCTCTGCTCGCTCGCGGCGGAGGAAAAGGTCTTTGCCGGAACCATCGGCGACGATCCGCCGGAACTCGACCACGGCGTCATGGTGCCGCTCTATTTTCTGCGGGAAGCAAGCGGCGGCGGGCTGCCGTATCAGTTTGTGCGGATCGGGCTTTCCGGGCTGCCGCTGATCGAGCACTACCGCCTCGGCATGCTGATCCGGGATGCGGCGGAGAATCTCGGCAGGCGCGTGGCCGTCATCGCAAGCGGCGATCTTTCCCATAAACTGCTGCCGGAGGGCCCCTACGGCTTCGCCGAGGAGGGCCCGGTCTATGACGAAAAAATCATGGAGACCATGGGTTCCGCCGCCTTCGACGAGCTTGTGGATTACGACGCAAAGTTTTGCAATCGGGCCGCCGAGTGCGGACACCGCTCGTTCACGGCCATGGCCGGCTGCTTCGACGGCGTCTCCGTCAAGGCGGAGCGCCTCTCCCACGAGGGACCGTTCGGCGTCGGCTACGGCGTCTGCACCTACCTGCCGGAAGGTCCCGACGAGAGCCGCCGTTTCCTTCAGGCCTACCGGGACCGGCAGATGGCCGAACTTGAGAAAAAGCATGAGCACGAGGACGACTATGTCCGTCTGGCGCGGCGCTCCTTTACAAGCTGGGTGCTCAAACATCAGGTGACCGCGATTCCGGACGACCTGCCTTCGGAGATGAAAGAGAAAGCGGCGGGTGTCTTCGTCTCGCTGCATAAGGAGGGGCAGCTTCGCGGCTGCATCGGCACGATCGCGCCGACTCGAAGCTCGATCGCCGAGGAGATCGTCTACAACGCGATCAGCGCGTGCAGCAGGGATCCGCGCTTCATGCCGGTCATTCCGGCGGAACTGCCGTATCTCGAGTGCACGGTCGACGTGCTCAGCGAGCCGGAGAAAATTGATTCCGCGGCGGAACTCGATCCGAAACGATACGGCGTCATCGTCTCCGCGTTCGGTAAGCGCGGCCTGCTGCTGCCGAATCTCGACGGCGTCGACACGGTGGAGCAACAGGTGAAAATTGCGCTCAAGAAGGCCGGCCTACCCGAAACCACGGTACCGGAGTTCGAGCGCTTTGAAGTGGTCCGCCACGAGTGAGGGCGGGTCTGATTTCATTTGAAAACAGCGGTCCCGGAGCTTTGGCGGTACGAGGTGATAATTTATGATTACTTGTAATGTGTGCTTCCGTCCGGAAGCGGCGGTCCCGGAGCTTTGGCGGTATGAGGTGATAGTTTATGATTACTTGTCATGTGTGCTTCCGTCACTGCCGTCTTGATGACGGTCAGACCGGCGCCTGCGGGGCGCGGGGGAACGAAAACGGAGAAAACATCTGTCTCAACTACGGTGAACTGACCTCGCTCGCCATCGACCCGATTGAGAAAAAGCCCTTTGCCCGCTTCCATCCTGGCAGCCGTATTCTCTCGGTCGGCAGTTACGGGTGCAACCTGTTCTGCCCATTTTGCCAGAATTATGAAATCTCGACGGCCCGCCGCGGAGAGGCCCGAACCCGGAAGGTGAAGCCCGAGACCATCGCCAACCTCGCCAAGGACAGCGAGTCCTCCGGCAACATCGGCGTTGCGTTCACCTACAACGAGCCGATGATCGGCTGGGAATTCGTGCGCGACACCGCGAAGCTCGTCCGGGAGAAAGGCATGGTCAACGCGGTCGTCACCAACGGCTCCGTCATGCCGGAGATCCTGCGCGAGGTGCTGCCGTACATCGACGCCTTCAACATCGACCTCAAGGCTTTCACAGAGGAGTATTACAAAAAGCTCGGCGGCGACCTCGAGACGGTGAAGACCTTTATTAAACTCGCGGCAAAGGACGCCCATGTTGAGCTGACGACGCTGATCGTACCCGGAGAGAACGATTCACCGGAGGAGATGGCGCAGGAGGCCGCATGGATCGCCTCGGTCGACGAGGAGATCCCGCTCCATATCACACGCTTTTTCCCGCGGTATAAATATGAGGACCGGCGGCCGACCGACGTGGAAAAGATGAGGGAACTCGCCGCCGTCGCGCGGAAAGAATTGACCACCGTCATGCTCGGCAACGTATAGACGGAGGATAAAAAGAGCATTTCCGGTTCAAAGGGCCGCTTTTTCTCCATGCGAAAAGCGCCGGGCAGAGTTTTTTCAGCCGATCCGCCACCGCATGGGGAAAACCGAACCGCCATGATGCCCGGCAGCGTACGAGCCGTGCTCAAAGGAGAATATCCGTGCTCAAAAAAAGAAAGCGCCCTCCTGCGAGGACGCTTTTTTGTTTTGAGAATCCGGATGAGGCCGCCGCAAAAACCGCCGTGAAATGAAGGGCTATCTCTGGTTTTGCCCAAGGCAATCCGGTTTTCCGCTCCACAAAAAAACAGCCGGAGAGAACGTCTCCGGCTGCGGAAGGATTACTGGTAGAAAAGTTGAGCGATGGGGCTGTCGGCGTCGAGAACCAACGTCTTTTCCTCGCCGGTCATGGATTCCTTGAGCGCGTCGAGGGAGATCATGAAGGTGTAAAAGTCGGCCTCCTCCTGCGTATCGTAAATTTCGCTCAGGATGCGCATGTACTCGGCGTCGCCGGCGGCCTTTGTCATCTCGGCCTGAGCTTCCGCTTCGGCGAGCGTGATCTGCACCTGCTTGTCGGCGGTGTTGCGGATCTGTTTGGCCTGTGCCGCGCCCTCCGCTTCATAGGAGGCTGCGATGTTGTTGCGCTCGCTGATCATGCGGGCGTAGACGGCGCTCTTGTTGTCGTCCGGCAGGTCGATCTTTTTCGTCTCGACCGCGATCATCTGAATGCCGTATTTTTCAAAAGAGTCGCCGATATTCGTCATGATGGCCTCGGCAACCGCCCCGTCGCGCCCGCTGATGATCTGTTCGAGCGTCATGGAGCTCATGACCGTTTTAAGGGCGTTGTAGACGTTGGCGTCGATACGGCTCTCGGCGTTTGCGATGCTGCCGGAGAGCGTCTCAATAAAGAGGCGCGGGTCCTCAATCGACCAGATGGCAAAGCAGTCCGCAATCAGCGAGGATTTGTCCGCCGAGATCAGGTCGCTGACCGGCAGATCGTAGAGCAGCACCGTTTTGGGCAGCAGGCTGGTTTTCTGAATGAACGGCGTCTTGAAATAAAGGCCCGGCTCATTTTTGACGTCCACCACCGCGCCGAACTGACGAATCACGCCGTATTCGTTGGCCCGGACGACGTAGACGCTCTCGGAGAGCGCGATAATGGCGACGAGAATCAGCACCACAAGCAGCATCTTTCCTGCAAATCCGCCGCGCTTTTTTACGGGGGCGGGACGAGCGGTCTCTTCCATATCAGTCGGTCTCCTTTGTATCGGTCTCGATCGAAGCGAAGTCGTCGAGCGGCAGCACCGTGTCGACGGCGCCGTCCTCGCCCAGAATGACGACCTTCATCTCCGGGAAGATGTCGGAGATCGTCTCATAGAAAAGACGCTGCTTCGTGATGGCCGGGAATTTGGAATATTCGGCGTAGAGCTCGGAGAAACGGGAGGACTGACCTTCCGCCTCGGCAATACGGGATTCCTTGTAGGCCTCGGCCTGCTGAAGAATCTCGTCCGCGTCGGCCTCCGCGGCGGGCAGCACCTCGTTCGCGTACTTGTTCGCGTTGTTGATGGCGGTCTCGGCGTCCTGTTTGGCGGTCTCGACCTGCTTGAAGGCCTGCTGGACCTCCTCGGTCGGCGGAACGGCATCCTGCATTGCGATGTTCACGAGCGCGATGCCCAGATCCTCCTGCTCGAGCCGCTTTGTGATCTTCTCTTTGATTGCGGCCTGAATCTCGGATTTTCCGGTCGTGATGACGTCGTCGACCTCATAGAGGCCGATGGTGTCGCGGATGTAGCTCTGGCAGAGCATCCGGAGAATCTCCTCCGGCTCCTGACTGCTGTATAAGTATTTAACCGGATCGATGACGCGGTACTCGACGTAGAAATCCACGTCCACAAAGTTGAAATCGACCGAGATCATCACCGACTCATCCTCGATAGTCTCATCCGTGTTGAGGTTGTAGCCGATCGAAAAGCCCTTTGTGGCCTTGCTGACGATCGTCTTCTGCTGGATGAACGGCAGTTTGAACTTTAAACCCGGCGCGCTGATCACGCTCGGCTTGCCGAAGGTGGTGATGACGGCGTATTCGTCCTCCTGAAGCTGATAAAAGGAGCCGAATGCGACGCTCAGGGCCAGAATCGCGGCGAGCAGCAGGAAAAACACCCTCAGAATCAGCTTTCGGTGCGCGTGAAGGCCGTCGAAGAAGGTTTCAAACGCATCTTCAAACATAAGATAAAATTCCCTCTTTCCTTATTGATTTTTGATAAATATGGCCGGTCAGTCTCCGAGACCGGCGATCAGATCCTCCGCTTCCCGGCGAAGTTCCGAGGAGCGGTAGGCCTTTTCCATGATACGCAGGACCTTTTCCAGCCGATTCGCCGCGCCGGGAAACGGTTCCGCATAATCGGCGATCAAAGCGGCGGCATCCTGCTCCGGCTCGGCGCACAACCGGACGAAGTAGAGATAAAGCCGGCTGTCGTCGATGGCGTCGTCGCTCTCGTCGTCCAGATGACCGTTGATGGAGCGCAGCAGCCGGCAGATCTCCGGCAGGGACAGCGCATTTCGCAGCGCGCTGATGATCAGAATGCGCGAAAGCTGACGCCTCGTATAGCGCTTCCCCTCCGGCGGCGCAAGGAACCCCCGCGCGACCCAGTTTTGAATCAGATACGGCTCCAGCCCGGTGACGTTGGCCACCTGAGAAAGCACGAGCCCCCCTCCTGCAAATAACGGCGAAAGCAGCTCGTCGGCCGCCTCCGGACGGGCACCGTCGATTTTCAATGCGGAACCCGGCATGGTGATCTGCATAACAATTCCTCCCTTCTATGCACATGATTTTATCATACAATCATACGATTGTCAATAAACATCAAAAGATTATTTTTAAGAATCACGAGATCATTGATTCCGCCAAAAAAAGAAAAGCCCCGGGCGGGGGGCTTTTCGATAGGTTTCTCAGCGGTTTTTATGGGCGGCATAGCGGTGCTCAGGGAGCGGGCTTTTCCGGGGCCTCGTTCTCCGTACCGCGGCCGTTCCGCTTTTTGTCGGCATAGCGGCAGACGGCGGCAAAGGTCGTTTCGCTGATGTCGTGCTCAATCCGGCAGGCGTCCTCGAGGGCCGTCTGAGCGTCCACGCCGATGCTCACCAATACCTCGGTCAGCAGCTTATGGCGCTTATAGATCCGCTGTGCGATCTCCATGCCGGATTCCGTCAGCGTAATCAGCCCGTCGGCATCCATGGTGATGTATCCGTTTTCACGCAGGCGCTTGGTCGAGTAGCTGACGCTCGGCTTGGTGACGCCGAGATGCTCCGCCACATCGATCGAGCGGATAAAGCCATGTTTTTCCTTCATCATCAGCATGGCTTCGAGGTAATCTTCTGACGCTTTTTGTATTTTCATGGCATTTTGCACCAACTTTCCAAACCGTCTGAATCAAGATTAACACACCCTGCCGAAAAATTCAAGAATCCCCGAAATGGTATTGACAAACTTGACGCAGGAAGTTAAACTGAATGGTAGTTAGAGTAATCTAACTAATTATTTTGGACTGTGGTTAGGCTGCTCTAACCGATAGTATGTGGAGGAGGAACCTATGATGCCGCTCACGCTTGCAAACGTAGGCGAAGAAAACATGATCCGAAAAGTCGGAGGAAACTCGGAGCTCAAGAAGCATCTCGAAGATATGGGCTTTGTCGCCGGAGGGAATGTGATAGTGGTTTCCACGATCGGCGGAAATCTCATTGTCAACGTCAAAGATTCCCGTGTCGCGATCAGCCGAGAGATGGCGGGAAAGATTCTGATTTAAGGAGGAAACGGGATGAAAACCTTGAAAGAGGCGGCAATCGGCGAAACCGTGAAAGTGACGAAACTTCACGGGGAAGGCGCCGTCAAACGCCGCATCATGGATATGGGCATCACCAAAGGCGTGGAGGTCTATATCCGAAAAGTGGCTCCGCTGGGGGATCCGGTGGAGGTGACGGTCCGCGGCTACGAGCTTTCGCTTCGCAGAGCGGACGCCGAGATGATTGAAGTCGAGTAATACCGAGGGAGACCTCATTTTTTATAGATTGTTAGTTAGAGTCATCTAACTTGAGGGAGAGGAACGATGGAGAAAGAGATCAAAATCGCCCTTGCGGGCAACCCCAACAGCGGAAAGACGACTCTCTTCAACGCGCTGACCGGATCGAACCAGTTCGTCGGAAACTGGCCGGGCGTCACCGTGGAGAAGAAGGAGGGCAGACTCAAAAAGCACGATAACGTGATCATCATGGATCTGCCGGGTATCTATTCCCTTTCGCCCTATACGCTGGAGGAGGTCGTCGCGAGGAACTACCTGATCGGCGAGCGGCCCGACGCGATTCTGAATATTGTCGACGGCACCAATCTGGAACGCAACCTCTATCTGACCACGCAGCTGACCGAGCTGGGGATTCCGGTGGTCATCGCCATCAATATGATGGACGTCGTGGAGAAAAACGGGGACAGAATCAACATTCCGGAGCTTTCCCGCGAGCTGGGATGCCGGATCGTCGAGATCTCGGCGCTCAGGAACACCGGCATTATGGAGGCGGCAGAAGCGGCGATCGAGGCGGCGGAAAACACAAAAACCGTCCCGATGCATACGTTCTCCGGCGCGGTGGAGCACGCGATCGCCCATATCGAGGAGGCGGCCCTGAACGACGTCCCTCCCGAGCGGCAGCGCTGGTATGCCATCAAGATTTTTGAGCGGGATGAGAAGGTGCTCAGTCAGCTCACGCTGAATCCGGCGGTGCTCGGCCACATCGAAAAAGATATTCAGGCGGCGGAGACGGAGCTCGACGACGACGCCGAGAGCATCATCACCAACGAGCGGTATATTTATATTTCCACCATATTAAAGGGCTGCTACAAGAAAAAAAATACAGGCGGGATGTCCGCCTCGGATAAGATCGACCGCATCGTGACGAACCGGTGGCTCGCGCTGCCGATCTTTGCGGCGGTCATGTTCCTCGTCTATTTCGTGTCCGTCTCCACGGTGGGATCATGGGCGACCGACTGGGCCAACGACGGCGTCTTCGGCGAGGGGTGGCATCTCTTCGGCATCGGCTCCTCCGCCTATGAGGAGGCCGCCGAGGCCTATGCGGAGCCGGGCGCGGTGGTCAAGGCGTTCGAGGCCGCGGCCGGGGAGGCGGGCGTCGATCCCGCGGAGGCGACCGGCCTCACCACAACCGCCTATCTCTATGACGACGACGGCAATGTGGAGGAAGAAATTCCCGTTACATACAATAACTATTTGGAAGCGGCCGCCGTCGAGGAGCCGGATCCGGCCGATTACGGCGTCTGGATTCCCGGAATACCGGTGCTGCTCGGAGACGGGCTCGCGCGCATCCATACGGCAGAATGGCTTCAGGGGCTGGTGCTCGACGGCATCGTCGCCGGCGTCGGCGCGGTGCTGGGCTTTGTGCCGCAGATGTTCGTCTTGTTTTTCTTCCTTGCGTTTCTGGAGGCCTGCGGCTATATGGCCCGCATCGCCTTCGTCATGGATCGGATCTTCCGCAAATTCGGGCTTTCCGGCAAATCCTTCATTCCGATGCTGATCGGCACCGGCTGCGGCGTGCCGGGCATCATGGCCTCGCGCACGATTGAGAATGAACGTGACCGCAGAATGACGATCATGACCACCACCTTTATCCCCTGCGGGGCCAAGCTGCCGGTCATCGCCCTGATTGCGGGCGCTCTGTTCGGCAGGGCCTCGTGGGTGGCGCCGAGCGCCTATTTTATCGGCATCACCGCGATCGTCGTCTCCGGTATCATGCTCAAAAAGACGAAGATGTTCTCCGGAGATCCCGCGCCCTTCGTCATGGAGCTTCCGGCCTACCACTGGCCGACCGTGGCGAACGTCTTTCGTTCGATGTGGGAGCGCGGCTGGTCCTTCATTAAAAAGGCCGGCACGATCATCCTGCTGGCGACCGTCTTTGTCTGGTTCGCTTCCAACTTCGGCTGGGAGAACGGTTCCTTCGGCATGGTGGCCATGAACAGCAGCATCCTCGCCGTTTTAGGCGGCGCCGTCGCATGGATCTTCACGCCCCTCGGCTGGGGCAATTGGCAGGGGGCCGTCGCCACCATCACCGGCCTGATCGCAAAGGAAAACGTGGTCGGCACCTTCGGCGTGCTGTTCGGCGGCTTCGATGAAGTGGCCGGGAACGGCTGGCAGATCTGGGCCAACATGCGCGAGATCTTTACGCCGCTTGCCGCCTATTCGTTTTTGGTCTTTAACCTTCTGTGCGCCCCGTGCTTCGCCGCCATCGGCGCGATCCGGCGCGAGATGAACAGCGCCAAATGGACTTGGTTCGCAATCGGCTACCAGACCGTATTTGCCTACGCCGTCTCGCTGGTCATTTATCAGCTCGGCATGCTGGTTACCGGAAACGGGAACGTACCCGGTTCCGCGGCGGCGCTGGCCGTTGTGGCTCTGATCGTCTACCTGCTGGCCCGCCCTTATAAAGAAGCGGCCGCAAAAACAAAAGTCGGCAGATAACCGGAAACCCGAAAAGGAGGAATCCCTGTGCTTTCTTGGATCATGGAGAATTTGGGCACCGTCGTCGTCAGCGTCCTGCTTCTGGCAGCGATCGCTGCCATTCTGGTGGGGATGCTGCGGGACAGAAAAAACGGCAAAACTTCCTGCGGTTCCGGGTGTTCTGGCTGCCCGATGGGCGACAGTTGCCATCAAAAAAAATAATCGGAGAGGGCGCGGGACGGAAATGTCCCTGTGCCCCCTTGTCTTTTTCCGGCGAAGCGGGTGTTGAATTCACCGTATCCGTCCGCTGCCGTTTCGGCGGTCTGTTTTGGCTTCGGGCGGCGGTTCGAGCCGGACCTTTGTCTGCGCCGAATTTTTTGCGCCGAAAAAGATCGTCTGTGCCGCGCCGGCCGAAATCCAATCAAAAAACAGGGCTCCGGGGGGACATCCTCCGGGGGCCTTTTTTGTCTCTATGATAACTGAAAGAGAAAACGTTTTCGGCGGGCTATTTCGGCTCGGGCGGCGGTTCGGGCCGGACCTTTGTCTGCGCCGAATTTTTTGCGCCGAAAAAGATCGTCTGTGCCGCGCCGGCCGAAATCCAATCAAAAAACAGGGCTCCGGGGGGACATCCTCCGGGGCCCTTTTGTTGTTTCTATAATGCCCGAAAGAGAGAGCGTTTCCGGCCGTCTATTTTGGAACCTGAAAGCCCTTGTTTCTGACCAGATCCACAATGGCGTCGACGACGTCCGGCGCATACAGAATGCCCCGGTTCGTCACGAGCTCCTCGATCGCCGCGTCCACGCCCAGAGCCGGCCGGTAGGGCCGATGGGAGATCATGGATTCAAAGACGTCCGCCACACCAAGAATTTTCGCCTCAGGCAGAATCTCGTCATCCTTTATACCGTAGGGATAACCGCTGCCGTTGATGCGCTCATGGTGCTGGAGAATGATCTGCGCGGTCGGCAGCAGGAGAGGCACATCCTTCAGAATCTCGTATCCGGCCTCCGAATGGGTCTTAATCAGGGCAAATTCATAGGGCGTCAGTTTTGCCGGTTTGGAGAGCAATTCGCTTGGGATACCGATCTTTCCGATGTCGTGTACGATTCCTGCGCGGAAGACGCCGTTGCAGCGCTCCTCGGGCCACCCCAGTTCTTTGGCGATCGCGAGCCCGATGGTCGCGACCCGTTTCTGATGGCCGGAGGTATATAAGTCCCGCTGCTCGACCATTTTTGCGACGGCGAACATGGTGCCGCCCATGGCCTCCTCGAGCTGCTGGGCCTTGATGGCGATGATGCTCTGGGAATGGATGTTGTCCATCGCAATAGCCGCCGTATCCGCGATCACCTGCATCACTTTGATGTGTTCCGGCGTCGGGATATGCCGGACGCTCCAGTAGGAGCCGATGGAACCGATGGGATCCTCCGTCCGGATCGGCACCATCACGAGACTTTTGACAAAGGTCTTTTTATAGACGTCGAGCGGAATCCGCGGATCCGTGTAAATGTCCTCAATGATGGCCGGCCGCCGGTTCAGCATCGACCAGCCGCTGACACAGGCAGTCATGGAAAACCGTTTTCCCTTCCACAGCGGGCTGATCGCATCCTCTTCCGCGTAATAGCAAAAATCGCCCTCCCTCAGCACAAAGGTTGCGCCGTCGGACTCCGTCAGATCGCGCACCGAGTGACGCACGATGTCCATCACCGTGTCGAGGTCGTGTGCCGCGGAGAGCCTTTGCACGACATGAAGCAGCCGCTCCATGATATGGACATATCTGGAAGGGTTAGAAGAAAGATTTGGATTCCGGATTTCGTCCATGATTGACCTCCAGCGGTTCGGTCGGCCTATCCAAGACGGCCTTCCATAGGCCGGCTTGGATCCTGCCGGGCAGGCTGAAAAAGGACCGGTCTGAGAAACAAAGAAAAACTCCGTCTTGGGAAAATGTTGTCCTCCAGTCCGATAAAAGTTCCTATTTGCTATATTATACCAGAAAATAGAAAAAATAGAAAGGCTTATTTCTATTTTTTGGTAAAATTGTCGAAAACGATATTCTTATTTTTATAATTTTTTAAAAAAATCCAAAAAAAGCCGCCTTTTCTTCCGAAAAAACGGCTCTGTTTTATCTAAGATTTCCGAAAACCGGGCTTCCTTCAGACCTTTGCCCCGCACTCGCTGCAAAAGCGGGCGTCGCCGGCGAGTTTGGCTCCGCATTTGGGGCAGGTTCGGCCCTGAAGGCTCGCGCCGCAGTTGCTGCAAAATTTTCCGTTCCCCGCGGGTTTGCCGCAGACCGGGCAGACGATGGTTTTGCTCTCCAGTTTGCCGCTCCAGACCGTCTGGCTCTCGGCCGCCTCGTCGAGGTTATGCTGCATGGCCTGCGATTTCGCCTTGGCGACCGCGACATTCTGCCGGGGCGCGCAGTCGGTGCAGAGGTCCTCCTCCTCGTTGTAGCAGGCGTCGCAGACCCAGCTGTGGCAGCCGTGGCAGCGATGAAAATATTGCTGCGCCTCGTTTTGCGCCATAAGAAAGGCATGATCGTGTTCTTTTTGCCATTCGGCGCTCATGCCGTTGAAGCGTTCGGAGAGCACGTCGGTGCCCTGTTCCGCCGCCCAGCCGACGTCGGAGAGCCGGCCGCCCAGCAGATTGCCGACCGCCCAGAGTCCTTGGCCGATGCCGCGCAGCTTGGCGTTTTTCTTCTGGGTCTCCGATTCGATGAAGCTGGTCTTGAAGCCGTCGTTGCAGAGATCGCAGTAAAAAGTGAACTGGAACCCGGCCTCCGTGCTGTTGTCTTCGTAGTTCCGGGTAAATGCCGTCATCATACCGGTTTTCCCTCCCGTTTGAAACTTTTCCCGCAGGCGGTGCATTTGGTGTTTTCGAAAAACTGCATCTCGCCGCACAGTGGGTTGGGACATTTTTTTAAAAGGCTCGCGCCGCAGACGTCGCATCTTTCGCCGGCAAAGGTCCGCTTGCCGCAGCTGGGGCAGACGACGTACAGCGGGCGTCCGCAGCCGGGACAGACGGCGTCCTCCCGGCCGACCTCGTGCAGGCAGCTCGGGCACAGATCGACAAAGGGCGCCCTGCTGCCGCATTTCGGGCAAAACCGGCTGTCGCGCGGGATCAGGGCCCCGCAGTTCCGGCAGGGAACCTTGTAAACCGCCATTTCAACCGCCTCCTGATTTTTGCGTGCCGTTCCGTTCTTCGGAGCGGCCGTTTTCACGAAAACTTCGTGCCGGAAAGAATCTGATCGTAATCGGCGGCGAGGGAATCGAACGTACCGGCAAGATCGCCGAAGGTGAACACATAAGTCTCATCGCCCACAAAGACGAACACATAGGTGTATTTCATCTCAAGACCGGAGACCGTACAGGTGAACGTCACTTTCCTCGCGTCCCTGCCGTCAACAGTGATGGTCTCAGGATCGCCCTCCGTCTCGAGCTGGCCGAATGCGCCGCCGAGGATCTCAAGCGCCTCCGCGACGACGTCGTCCAGCGTCTCGCCCGTATAATTTTCCGGCTTCAGCATAAAGCTGGCGGTGCCTTTCATGTACTGGTGCTCCAGAACCGAGCCCTCCACCCGCGCCCATCCTTCGGGGAGCGTGACGGTGACCTCCACGGCCTCCGATGCGGCGCTCTCCTCCGCAGGGGCGATTTCCGTTGTAACGGAGACATTTTCTTCCGCAGGAACAATCTCCTCCGCGAACGACGTCTCCTCCGTAGGAGCCGAAACAGGCATATCGTCGTCACCTCCGCAGGCGCTGAAGGAAAACGAAAAAATCAGAGCCAGAATCCCCGCAACTGTTTTTTTCATACCGTAACTCCTAAATTTTTCATATTATTTCCGTACCCGGCGGGCATGTTTCGTCTTTTCTCTGTCAGCCGTCGATGGTTGCCATGACCACCATGCTCTTCGCGCTCTCGTCGTAGGTCAGATAGATGGCCTGTTTGTCGTCTAGATAGCCCTGATAGGAGGTCACGCTGTCCATGGTCATTTCCATGGTCTGCTGCGTGAAGCCGGCGTTTTTCACATCCTCCCAGTAGGCCTCGAAGTCCTCTTTTTCGACATTTTCAAATTGGATGGAGCAGAGTTGATCGGTCACCACGCCGACGGACATGTCGCCCTTGTCGAATTTGGGCAGCAGCTCCGCCGCGGCGCCCTCGGGCCATTCGGTTCCGCCCACGGTCACCTTGTTTCCTTCGCTGTCCTCGATGGTATATTTATCGCCGTCAATGTCCACTTCGGCCTCGCCGCCGAGGGCGTTGTTGATCACGGCCTCCTGCACGGCTTCGTCCACCTTATCGGCGGCTTTTTCTTTGCCGCAGCCCGCCAAAGCCAGAACCAGAATCAGCGCAAGCGCGATTCCCCATGTTGTTTTTTTCATATTGCATCCTCCTTGTCATAATCGCGGTATCGGATAATCAGTTCCGCGCGGGAACCGACTTCCAGCTTTCTGTAAATGCCCGTCATATGGGTGTTGACCGTGGAGTATTTGAGCCCAAGCTGCTGCGCGGTCTCCCGGAGCGTATAGCCCTCCACCAGCAGGTGAAAAACCTCCCGTTCCCGCTGTGTCAGCGCGGCCATCCGTTCCTCTTCGGGGCGGGCGCCTTCCGGAGAGGCGCGCTCCCCCGCGGGCACAGGTTCCCGCCTCTTGACAAACGGGCTTTTCAGCTTTTCCCAAAAGGACATTCTCCCGGTCACCTCCCCCCAAGACGCGGCATGTTGTCAGGCAAGTTTATTTTGAGGCCCGGCGGGGGATGCAGGCAATTCATTAGTTCATCCGAAAAAGAAAAAAGCGTCTCATTAGTTCTAATGAGACGTTTTTTTATAGGAGAATCGTTCTTCAGGCTTCGATATATTCTTTAAACAGCAGCGTCAGTTCGGTGCGGCTGTTGATGCCGAGTTTGCGGTAGAGAGAGGTGCAGTAGGTGTTGGCCGTGGAGTAGGCGATCTCGAGCATGGCGGCGGTCTGGCGCAGGGTATAGCCGCGCAGCAGCAGCTCACAGACCTCCGTCTCTTTAGGCGAGAGGTTCAGCTCCCTCAGACGCGCCCGCAGGCGGCTTTCAAACGTCACGTCCGGGCGGTAGCTGTCGTCGATCCATTCCCCGGAATAAAGCAGTTTCACAAAGACCGGGGAGAGCGCGAAAAAGGCGATCAGGATGCACACCGCTCCGACGACCATGACCGGAAGGGCTTTTTCAAAGAGGCGGAAAGTGAAAAATCCGAGAAAATAATAGACGGCGGAGAGGACGATGCCGGTCCGGTAAAAGGTGATATTCTGAAATTTCTTGCTCATGAATCCCGCCAGATAGTAGATGTTGACCATTCCGATCGCGTAGGCGAGGCCGAAATCCGCCGCGCAGACGCCGGGCAGAATGTCTGAGGTCTCCTCCGGCATGGAGAGCACGAATCCGACGGCCATGAAAGCGAGCGAGAGATTCAGCATCAGGCAGATGTTGAGCCGCAGGTATTTTTGCAAAAGCAAAACGAGCAGCAGCCCCGCGACGATGCCGCCGAAATACCAGATCTCCAGAGGCCTGTTCTGGGCGATTTTCATCCGGAGCAGCAGGAGCGGCACGATTACGTCGTTGAACGCCAGAATCAGGAATACCATGGCCATGATCGACCACGCCTGTCTGGGGAAAGGCCGGCTGCCCACCTCGGGAATCAGGGCGCGTTCCCGGAAGAAGAATACGGAGCAGAACAGCGTCCCGAGCAGGCAGCAGAGCAGGATGAAGCCGGAGAAGGAGATTCCCCGAAGGTTCCCGGCGAGGAACGGAAAGATCAGCATGATCAGTTTGGGCAGGAAGATCCCGACGATCATGGAAAAGAATTTTTCCGCATTGTTGAGGATCATGAAGAATCCGTATCCGCAGGAGGCGAAGATATGCCCCACGGCCGCGGCGATGACGGTGCGGGCGATCAGCAGAAACGTCGGCCCCGCCGAAAAGAAGGTCGTACCGATGAAGCAGACAAGCGCCGCCGCCGCGCTGAAAACGGTGGCGGGGACGTACCGGGAAGCCTTGACAAATGTCGTAATCAATGGGCAGACGATCAGCCAGATGTAGATGGAGGCGCGCTCATAACCCGGAAAACCGGCGGATTCCAGAAAGAAATCGTCGCCGTTCGGAAGGAAACAGACATAGAGCCAGGTGAGAATGAGAATCCATCCGGCAAAATACGGCAGCGCCTCTCTGCGGATCGAGCTTACGCCGAGGGCGGAATCGGGCCGGAGAACGGACCCGGTCCAGCGGCGGACGGTTGCAGTCAACTTAATAAGCCTGTCCTCCTTTCGCATCAGCGGTTGTCTGTATGGATGAACATCAGGCTTCCGGCCTTTGAAAATTATGGGAGCGGCCGATTCGCTCTCCGGAGAGGGCGGATTTTCGGCGGCGGGCGTTTTTTAAGAAAAGATTCCTTCGGAGGTCATTTTTTCGGCTTAAAATTTTCCAATCAGGATTTTTTGCCCGAAAATTTCCGTTTGGGAATCAAATTTTCAATGAGCCGCGGCGCAAAAACCCATCTGCGTCATCCGAAGCGAACGTCCCGGCGGCGTCCGGACGATAGGTATTCGATACTTCGATTATACTTCGGCAGGCCGGAGTTTACAAGCTGCGCCCGCGGGATTTGCACCCGGCGGCGTGCTTTCCACGGCGCCGGACAGGAGAAAAGACGCCAGTCTCCGGAATCCGGTCCGGGTTTCGGTTTCAGAACATAGTTTGCGCGCCATGTGAAGCGGGCAGTGGAAAGACCGGTCATCCACATTTTCTTTTTCATCGTTGTTTCCTGCAAAAATTTCTGTTTATTCGAGCTTTAAAACGATCGTGAAATCCATGATAACGCTTTTCCATATAAAAAAAGACATACCTTCCCTTTGGCGGAAGATATGTCTTTTGTTGTGTTTCCTGCACTACTTTGATACAATGCACCATTTTCTTCTGTCGGCGAGCTTTCGTTAACGAGCAGGGTATCGTTAACGAGCACGTAGGATGAAAGAGCTGTCGTATCAGAGCACTCCATGTCTGTCCGAAAATTTTAGTTTTTTTCCCATGTTGAGTAAATCACATTACGACGTTTAAAGGCTTCATAGCCACCTTCCATAATGTCAACAATTTGTTGATGAGTTTCTTTAGAGTCAATCGCCTTCAATCCATTCCTCTGGATTAAAGACAATAAGTGTGTGTAAACCATTACTACCTTCTTTGATGGAAAGCTCAACACCTGGCAAAATGAGGATGTCACGTTTTTTAGCTTCTTTCCGTAAAGCTTTATATTCCCCAATATCGAATTTGTTGTGGTTTGTTATTATTCCGATCCTGATATTGTGTGATTCCATCGCGTTTAGGTATTCAACGATGAAGGAATGCTAAAAATAGCCCGTGGCCTTGAGGCTGATGGTATTCTGAACGGCGCTGGAAGAGAAAAATGGCACACCAGCAACATTAACCAGATATTGCGGAATGAAAAATATATCGGCGATGCCCTCTTGCACGAAGGTACTCAGTGGATGATACAAATCCACTGGGTACCTTTTTATTTTGCCTATCAGAAAAGCCCGTAATATAAGGAAAAAGCGAGACAAGGGGGTGAAAATGCCCGTCCTGTCTCGTTTTTTTTATTATTGAGTTTAGCTTTTCTCGGTAAAACGCCAGCAAAATTTTTCACCCCCTTGAGTGCTCTCAAGGGCAAAATTAAAAAGTATAGGCAAAATAAAAAGGTTTAAAATCTTAAGGTACTCTATCTCTGTGCTATCATCATTTATTATGTATTATAATATTCCTTTTCAGCTTGTTGTATTATATAGTTCTTGAACGCCACATTTACGGCTTCGAGAAGGTTTCTACTTTCTTGCTTGGTGTACCCAAGATTTTTACACGCTATAAGTACGTATCCGCAGCAGGCGGCATTTGACCATGTGTCACTGCCAAGCAATTCCGATAGCGTATTTGCCGCTTGTCCCTCTTGCATACATACATCTCCTTTGGTTCGGGATGATATAAGTATATGCAACCTTTTGGGCAATTATTCCAGCATTGCCTCCTGCTCTAGCCGCACGCAGCGCTCCAGCATATAGGCAAGGCACTCCGAACAATCTTTCAGTTCAGACCTTGCTGTCAATTCATGCAATTTTTGCGAATACTCAAGCGAGAATGATGTTGTGAATGCCTCAAATGTAATTAATTCCTGCTTGTTCATTCGGTAAGGCTGTATGCTGGAGTTTATTTCACGGCGAAGTCTCGCAAGCATACTGAACCCTCCGTAATCAATATCGCCCCAATGATACCACGGAGTCTGTGCAGCCGCGGTTGCAACGACGCGCAAAAGCTTTTTCTTGGAAGGACTGTATTGTCCTCCGTGATAGATAACAAGCTCATAAGGCTTACGGTGTTTACTGATGTAATCAAAGTAATTCGCTTTATTTTCAATAGATAAAATGCAGCGCACTCCCTTTGAAAGAGTAATCTGCGCCGCCGCTACGTCTTGTTCATAAACAGTGCTACCGCTGCTCAAATTTGAGAAGTCAAGGCAATTCCCATCAGGAAAGTTAAGAGAAATTGGCCCACAGAACTCAAATTGCTCCGGGTATTTTGCGATACCAATTTGATTCAATAGTTGCTCATCTGTTGCTTGGTCATCGTAGTCCAAATACTTTTTCAGAATACGTAGCAGCCGCGTCTCAACAACTCGTTCAAAATGCTTACTATCCCCAAAGCAGCGAACAGAGAACACTCGTTTCAGTAGCTCGTTGTCCTCGTTGGCATCTATGTATCGCAATGCCTGTAGCAGTGATTTCCGCTCCTGTGCATTCTCGGGAACTAATGCATGGAGCTTCCGCTTTTGTTGGATATACCCACAGGCATCTCGTAAATAGTCTTTCATCCATTGCAATCTAATGCAATCGATGTACTCCGTCAATTCAACTTCAATATTAGAAAGAAAGTCACTTTGAGGCTGTCTGTGTACAAAGCAATAGGCTTGCTGTAATTCCTCCATATTCAGCCAGACTTTTGACATGATATGGTTTTCTTCGCCCTTCATCCATTCAAAACAGACGAGTCCTTTTTGCGCCAATCCCTGTATACATTCATTGACGCTAATTCGCTGCTCACTGTTTTCAATGTTGTACTCCGAAAACTCGCATTTCCCGTTTTCATACAACTTCAGTAGAATCCTTTTTGTCGGTATGGCACCCGTGCGGAAAAAGCTGCTGCGTTCATATTTGTCCAGAAGTGCAGCGATAAGCTTTTGCCCTATTGCATCATTCATTTTCAATCCACTCCGATTTTTTGGGGTCAAACGCCTTGACGCATGTATGTTTTCCTTCTCTTAGCACACAGAGATTCCGGTCTACTAATGTGCCAATGTCACCGACCTTTTCGGTAGGCGCAGAGAGAATGACCTGAAAATGAAACTGTCGTAAAAGCTGTATGCTGCGGATAATTCGCTCTCCGTCCATCTTGGAAAAAGCTTCGTCAAATATGATAAGGCGCGCCGTGTTTTGCGTTTTATCCCGACCGGTACGGTATAACTGAGCGAAGGATGCCAGCACTGCAACATAGAACGGCGTCTGCGTTTCACCACCGGATTTTTTACCCATTGTCTTAGAAAGGCGCTGGGATTCGCCATCTCGATTCACAGATTCCAAATCAAAGGTGAGATAGGTTTTAAAGTCAGTGAACATTTGAACGCGTTTGTCATAATCGCTCTTTCCCTGGGTTTTTCCGCCGTCATCCTCGTTGGTAATGATTGCAAAGAGTTCGGCAATTTCGTCCTTATATTTCAGATTAAACTGCTCTGAAAAAAGGTTATAACCGCCTTCCATTTTCATCGGATCAACAAGCATATCATAATAACGCTTATATTCTGGTCTGGGAATGATTTTGAAACGGAAGCTTTCCTCACCAAAAAAGCTGCCCTTAATTGCCGCGTTGAGTCCATTGATCTGCGTATCTGCATCTCTGATGTTGTTTTCCAGGCGGCTCAAAAAATCCTCACGAAATTCCTCAAATGCCTTTTTACGCGTATCTTCAATGCGGGCTAAATACTCCGGCAGCTTATTTTCTGAGAGTTCCAGCCACGCATCATCATAAGCATCATTCGCCTCCGCCTTTGTATCATACCCCATAATGTATTTACGATTGTAATCCTGCCGCAATTCAACTAAATTGCTCCATGAGGAATTTTTGGTATTTGTTGAGCGAGCTAGTTCACGCGGAAATGCTCTATAGATATCTTCCGCGCTTCCTCTTGATGAAAGCTCACGCTGATAACGCAAACCGGCTGTACTTGCAACCCATTCGAAATCATACTTTTGAGCAATGTACTGTAGCGATGTCTTAATATCGTCTTCAAGTTTTGGTATGGTTTCCTCTTGACATACCCGCAAACGTTCTTCAAAAGTCCCTTGCTCTTTATTCTGCGTTCTCAAGTCTGCTTCAAGACTCTTAATACTGATGTCCAATTGGGCAAGATGATTTCTGAGCGCATCAATGGAACTTTTGTCAATAGCTTCCAAGCTTGTGCGCAATCTCATAACATCTTGTTCCAATACAGGAATGGTTTGCTTCTCTTTTGCGAATACCACTGCCTGCTGGATATCGCTTTCGCCGGGAATAGAAAGTTTACTGCACAAATCAATACCAGCTTTTGCTGTAGCGCAGGCGGAAATTTGACTGGTGAGCATAGTAAGCTCAAGTTTTACAGCATCAAGTCGCCTGCGAATTGCGCCTTGTCCAATGGCGGGTTTTACCCAGCGTTCCGGGTTTATAGCTCTGACAACATAGTTTTGATACAGCATTCCATCATCAGTAACCGCTGTATTAAAACGACGCAAATCATTCACAGTTTCGCATTTATGTACCCAACCCAAAGTGAAATTCAAGAATACCCTTACATCCGAATCGGTGGTTTGTATCTCCTCGGCAAGACTGCCCGGGTCGATAGACGGGTTTTTACGACGCAGTTTTTCGATATCAACAAGGCCGGTACCATATAGTTTTCGATCATGTTTCATTACGTCAAAAACACGTAAAGCATCTCTGAAATACTGATCAGGTACAATAATATAATATTTCTGTGTATTTAAATAGCCTTCAATGACATTGCGCCAACGGTCATTTTCTATCTCGGCCGCTTCTGCAACGATGGTTACCTTTACCTCGTGCTTCGCAAGAGTGCTCAATCGAGACGCAATCGCAGCTTTCAAATCTATGGTATCCTGTGGAAATTGGTAGATTCCGCTTTCCAATGATCTTTGTTCCTGCTGCAAAGTTCCTCGCTGGGTAGCCAACTGGTGCTGTTCGTCTACGATACGTGGACCAAGCTCGATTGTATGGGCGTTGAGCGTCCGCGCAAGGGATGACAATTGAGATAATCTGCCCGTTCCTTAGTAGTATCAACCTCATTTTTTAGTGCCTCGACGATGGCGTGATGTTTTTCAACGGCAGCTTTAAGAAGTCGTTCTTTTTCTTGCCGTAACTGCTTTCGCTTGATTGCAGCGGCAATACCGACACCCCCTGCTGCAAGAACGGCGACAGGGGTCGCCAATACGAACACACCCGCGACCATGCCACCACCAGCAACCGCACCGGCAGCAGCAAGCCCTGATGTAATTCCCGCCGCGCTTAACCCAACGGTGCCAAGACCGTACAAGGCCGCAAATGAGACAACACCACCTATACCGGCGCCTAACGCCCCAGCAAGCACATCGGGGATGGCGCTATTCGCTATGGTTCTGTTTTTATCCTTGACGGCTTCACCAGCTTCATTTACTACATTCACGACCGACTGCAACGCATCAAGCGACTTAAAATTTTTTATGTTGGACATTTTTCTCCTCAATTCCATAAACTTATCATTTATGCAGGTATAAATCGTTATCGAAGATATCTTCACTTATCAGCTATAGACTAATGTAGATTCATCATCAAGTAATAATGCTGCTGTTGGCCGGCTGCAAAAAATATGGTTTTGAACACGCTTCTGATCTGGCTTGGCTGAGTTGCAGAAATATCAAAGTACAAGCCGTCGTTAAATCCACGCGCGCCGATGTTTAGCACCGCAATCATAGCAGACGCCAGATTATAATCTGTTTTATCAACCGAGCCGTCTGGAAGCGTGGTCTCAAAGTCCGTCTGATGCTTATCCAGTAGGTCTGTCCGAAGGTTCCCACTGGAATAGCCACATATCTGCAGGAAGTAATACTCCAAGATACGCCGCGTTACATTAATCAAGGACAGCGAGTCCTGTGCCGTACGGAACTCTGCCCAAAGAGCATCATAGGTGTTTTTTACTGGCGAATAATTGACCTTGCCACCGCCTACACAGTCATCCGGGTGAGTACATGAAGTAACGACGGATTTATTACCCTCCAATTTCTTAAGCTCGTAAATATTGACGCATTCATTCTCCGCAATACGGTTATAAGATATTTCTTTAAAGAAATACGGGTTGTGCGTGAGGCAGAATATCTGCTTTATATGGTCATACTTGTTTCCCTGCTCTGTCATCTTATAGTTGTTATAGCAGATGGCGATCAAATCGCGCACAAGAGATGCAACCGTAAACATACTCCCACTATCCATACTGGATACCGGGTCGTCAATGACTACGATCTTATTTGTAGTTCTACCGTCGTCGGACTGGCTGCCAATAACCATGTGGTAGAAGTAAAGGAATGCGATGAAGTTCCGTTCGCCTTCGCTGAGTCCTTTGGCAACTTTCTCATCGTCTTCCCGAATTAACTCATAAACAAAGCCTGAGCAGTATTCGGAAATGACATGGCCGCCGGCTGTGCGACTACCGGTAATTTTTCATCTCTGTCTGTCATATGCCGTGCTCACCCCCACATTTGAATACCGGCGTCTTGTAAAACTTGTAATAGGTTGATATTCTTTATCATCCAGTGAGTCCTGAATGATTCAAAGCCTCGGTTTGTACCGAGCTCGTAGGGATTATCCAGAAGCACCTTTACGGGTATCGGATAATATCGCTGAAAATGGATCAGCACGCCGTTCTGCTGTTCCCTTATGTCTGTAACAAAGGCAAACACGGCGCTTTTATCGCTCCCGGAGCCCTTGCTGAATTCTTTAACGATGATCGACGGGAGCATTTTTATTTCGGAAATCGCAGCATCATCCAGAGCCGCAAAACGTCTGCGAACATCATCTGTTATGTATTCAGATAACACACGATCATTTGGTACAAGAAAATGGTCGCTGCTGAACGGTTCAAACCCTACAAATAGATTATAGAAATCCGAGTTGACAGAACGCTGTTGACCAGCGGTGCCGGCCAGAATCAAATTCAAAATAGGCGCAAAGGTGTCAGCATGACCGACCTGAACACCTCTATCATAGTTGTTATAGGTTGTTGTTCCCGGAGGCAACAGACTGTTGTTATCATTGGGATTTTGAAGCTTGTCCGCCATATCCGCACCTTCACTTCATATTTATCGTCAGATTTCCCGAAACAGTGTCGATCTGTACACCGTTTCCGTAGTTGTTCATAATGGTTTGCTTAACCGACTTTGGCTCTGACTTACTATCATCTTCAGACGGCTTTTCTCCATTGGCCCCCACGGAGTCGTCCTCAACCACATCCGCGTCGACCAGCGGTATATCTTCATTTTCATCCGTTGCAACATCACAATACTCAAGATGTATCGATCGGGTGCTGTGTTCACCAATCGCAGCGATATATGACCTTTCGGCCCCTCCTTGTGATGGACACCACTCGTTATAGGTATCCGCGCCAATACGGTTATCGTCGATACCGGTGATGACGTAGTGCCAGATGCCCAACAAGAATGGCTGTACGCAGATTGTCGCCGCATGAATGATCTGGTCTTTTGTCATCGTGGAACCGTCTTCGCAAACATAAAAAATCTGCCCGGGATCGATATTTTCATCCTGCGCTATCACCTCGACGAGTGCCTTAATCAGGTACTCGTCTTTTTTTGTGCTTGTATGTACATCGAGAAAATCATCAACGCAGTGCGTCATTTCCGCGAGAGGAATTTGGTAAGCCCGTTTCACTCTGTCGTCAAATGATTTTTTGACACCGGCATCGCCGAATCGGATAAAACGGCCGCCCCAATTGATACACGCCTTAAAGTCCCGCGTGTTGTCTTTAATAGTCCTCGTTTCAGTGTCCATAGGTTTTGGCAAATCCGGGGTGACCACTTTTGCCAAAGCAAAAAGCAATTCCGGTTCGGTAGTTCCGCTGCGCTTCCCATCATAGCATTCTGCTTTACTGAGAGCCGGCTTTCTGGCATCGGCGAGCAATACGAAGAAGGTACCGCCGCACAGCCTGTAGTATTCGTTTTTCTCCATATTGGCTCCTCTTTTCAAAATACCTACTAAAGCGACAAAAGCGACTAAAGCGCCTACGTGAAAGGCGACAAGAGCTACTTCTCAATGACTCCTGTGAGGAAATCACAGGAGCCTTTTTCTTCCTGTGATCTCCCCAACAAAATCGCAGGAGGAAAAAATCATGCAAATCAATGACAATTCGCAGCAAACCAAAGAGTACGTTATCTACATCCCCAGCACCAAGCAACGCATCCCCGTCACCAAGGCCGTTTACGACGCCTACTATCAGCCCATCTGGAGCACCTTCAGGAAGGCTCATCGTCACGACTGTTGTTCCTGCGCCGGAAACAAATGGTGGCTTTGCGAAGGCGACTGTTCGTCTTGCAGGTTTCACGTTGCTGGCGACAGCCTCTCGCTCGACTACGAGCAGGAGATATTGGGTGATATCCACCCAGATGAATCAGCCGACCTCGACTCTATCGTGATCGACCGCATCATCTTTGAGCAGCTTCTGAAACGCCTTGACGAGCTGCTTCCAGATGGACGCCGCATCGGGGAACTCCGCCTTGCAGGTTATACCGACGGCGCCATTGCAGATATCATCGGCGTCCCGCGCACAACCTTCCTTTACCGGATCAAGAAAGCCGAAGCCCAACTCCGTGAGGAATACGGTGATACCTTCTAAACCCATTTCAGCAACTTTCCGGTTACCGACCGTGGTAGCCGGAAAGTTTTTTTACTGCCTGAACTTTCTAAATGCTGTCAATGGGTGCGTCTTCGCCAAAGAGTTCATCCAACAACTGCCCCAGATTGCCTTCCTTTGCCGCAGGTAGCGCGTCAACTTGACGGAAATTGTGCTTTGTAATTGCAATTTCATCATCAAAGCCTAGGATATAGTTTGTGGCAATTTTGTAAATAATTTCAGTTGGTGCAAGGCCATAAACCTGTTTCTCGAAGATGTGCTTCAGTCGCTCTTCCTTATCAGGGAACAGGCTCTTCATTTCATCGCTTTGATAAAGCCGCTTCACAATTTCTGTGATATAAAGGCCGGATTTCATGTAGAGGTCGATGAAGGTTTTGCCCGGCATATCAAAGCATCCGGGGTTCTCTGCTTCCAGCATATCGACCATCTTTTTTACCATGATCTTCGGCGTGAATATCTGGTTTGTTTTCTGCGGTGGGATGTAATCAAAAATATCTTCAACACTTTTCTCGTCGAAGTAATCAGCCAGCTTCTTTTTCAGGCGCAGGAACTCCTTAACAGAATCATCGAACACGACGGAGTCGAAAAGGTTGCCCCGGAATTCTTTTTCTTCGCCCGTTGCCGTGTCAGTATACTTGCCTCCGTCACGCAGGAAGCGGAACTGATCCAGCGTAATGCTGGTAACCTCCACGAACACCTGATTGGGAATTACGGAGTCAAATGTTGCCAATGTAACGGTGTTATCACCATACGCCATCAAGAACGACGGGATTGTGCGTGAGAAGCCACGGAGGTGATCGCGGATTTTATCCTCAATACTGTCCTTTTCACGCTCCTTAACCTTGGTCTCGACAGTGCGTACAACATCCTCACTGGCTTCTTTTACAAAGTCATTAATTGTGGCCGACAGTTCTTCTTGCAACTTGGAGGTTGCATTTATCTGCCGTTGCTCGAACTCCCGCTGGACGTCCTCCACGCTCGTATTTCCATCGCGGCTGTCCAGCGCTTCGCGGTGCTCCTTTTCAATAATGCGGCGCTGGATCTCATAATCGGTGAACACCTTATCAATGATTTTTTCGGATCTGCCGTTCAAATCGCGCTCGATCTGCTTCTTATCGGAGGCGCGGATGTCATCAGCATAGTGTTCCTTTGCAATATCCACGATACCTTTGACTGTCTGTGCCTTGAACGCATCCTTGAACTGGTCAATGCTGCTCCGACCAGCTTCTTCGCTGTCTGCGGCGTGCGCGCTATCGACGGCTTTCTGTATTTCACCTTCAATGGTACCGTAAATCTTATCGCCGAATATTTCGGAGGAAACGCCGATGACGTAGTCATCATCCAGATTAACATCGCCATTTTCGTCGATTGAGAGTTCCTCAGCGGTTTCAGGCGTTACATTGACCGGATTTTTCGGCTCCTGAACAGGAGTGAAGTTTGAAATGATATCGATGACTTCCTGCGGTGCGCCGAAAATATTTGAAATGTTCTGGAACAGATAGTTGCTCATAAAGCCGCGCTTAACGACTTCCTGCGACTTTATCTTCCGGGGTATGGAGAGAACTTTCTCCGCATCCAGCCCGATCATTTCGCCATTCTCATCCTCACCGAGAACGGGGAAGAAGTTCAGCAGTGTGCGGACATTTTCTTTCCTTGTTTCGCTATCGCCGCGCCCATTTGTAGTATTGGAGGAGAGATCATTTGCGAACTCCTCAAAGATGGTCAGCGTCCGCGCCGGGTCAAAGTCCAATACATACGCATTTTCCTTGCGATAGAAATGTTTACCGTCAGAGAACATGCATGGGTTCTGCGCACGGAACGCTGCCTGCATATAAAGCGCAGGGCTTCTGACGTTGCTGAGCATCAGTACAGCAGTCCATTCGGGGATCGTGACGCCGGTGGTGAGCTGTCCGACAGAAAGCGTAATGGTTTTATCGTTGCTTTTGATTGCCTCTGTTACCCGATCAAAGGACTTCGCTGTTTCATCGGCATCATCCAGTTTGCCGTCTCCGGCTGCCAATACGATTTTGTATTCCGCAAACGCCGGGTGATCCTGCAGCTTTGCCGCGAGAGCCTTTGCACTGTCTACGCGGTTCAGCAGCCAGAAAGTATGCTTCAGCTCGTTGCGCAGTTCCTCGGTGGAGAACGGAAATTTTGTTTGCGTTGTCAGCGCATCGAGGAATTTATCGATGGCACTTTCATGCACAAACTTTCCGTTCTTGGTATCGAAGAACTCATTCAAGTCGAAGGCGTATTCTTCCGTTTCGCCGTTGATATCAACGCCCTGCTCGATTTCGTCCTTGATGATCTCGGACATCTGGTATGTAAATAAATTGAGCTTTGGGAGGCTTTCATAGGGATTTTCTTCTTCACTGGAGCTGTCCCAATCACGCTTTGCCGCCTGCTCGTCGGCATACGTCCAGTTAAAGATAGCCTGCTCTTCAAATTTATCGTTGGCCAATGCCTTAAATGGTGTGCCGGATAGATGCAGCGTAAATTTGCGTTTAATATGATCAAACGCCACGTCGGTCTTGTAAGTATCTACGCCTTCATGCGCTTCATCCACGACAAGCACATCCCAATCGTTATCCTGCACTTCTTTGAGCTTGTCTGTAAGATGCAGGCCAGAGCCAAAATAGATTGACCCCTTGAGATCCTGTAGGCTTACAAATTCGATGTAACCCTTCATATCGTCGGTGATGCTCCGCAAATATTCATCACGGGTGAGAACAAAAGGCTTGCCTTTGAGAGAATCCGTTGTGCTGATAAACCGATAGCCAGACTCGTCGCCAAGAAATTTCACATAGTCAGAATACCAGGAATTTGCAATGGCGGGCCTGTTCGTGACGATCAGAATGCTCCGCGCTCCGACTTGTTTGCAGAAATCGTATACGGAAAGCGTTTTGCCAAAACGCGGTTTTGCGTTCCAAAGGACTTCACCGTTTTTATGCGACTCGCAATATTTTTTTGTGTCTTCCACAAACTTACACTGCTCATCACGCAGTTTGTAGGGAACAGCGGTGCCAATCGCTTTCAAAATGCCGCGATCCGCTTTGAATTCGTAAAATTTCTTCCGGGAGTCGTCCCCGTTGATATAAAACCACTCTGTACTCGGTGTGTTTTCGACTCCGTTTTTCCGCAGATATACATGAAAATCCTTGTCGGTGAACACGTCTCCGGAGCCGTCGTCATAAATGGCGGTGCCTTTCCAGAGAAGGTCAAATCTGATATCCGCAGTGTGCGTCTGCTGCTGAATGCGCGTTTCTACGTCCTGCTCGGTGTATCCGATCTTTGACCAGCCGATATGCCTTTCGACCTCGGGAGTGGCATAGGCATAGATCATCGGAACAACCGCTTTTGTTGTCTTGACTGGAAGCTTAGCCATTTACGCCATCTCCTTTACATGAGTTTCGATAAAATCAATCTCTTCTTTTGTGAGACCGTATTTTTTGTAAAGCTGCTGATCAATTTCAAGAACCGATTTTGACCAGTCGATGTCGGATTCTGAAGTAAAATTCTGAAGTGGAATGTACTTCCATTTATTTGGGGTTATCTCTTGAGTTACTTTTAAGACTCCCAACAAAGTTCTTAAAAATTTCGATTTAATATACTTTAGGGCATTCTCGGCTTCATGTTTTGTATCAAAAGCACCCATGCTCAAAAACGATTCAGTAGCACCAACCTTTGGCCCTTCAACAATCGGAGAAGCTAATACTTCTCCAAAAGCTCCGGTACCGCATGCTTTTGGAATAAAGATCTTATATTTATCGAAGTTTGTAACATCGTTTAAATATTCTCGTTTTATATATCTATAAGTGCGGAAATTGTTAATTCTACCTAATAACTTTGCGTAATCAAAATTTGGCTCAGATTCTAAGAGAATTTCGGGCATTTTATCAAAAAGATTGGACTTTAAATCATAATCGTGACCGCTACTTTGTCGCCCTCTAAGCTCCGGATGTTCTTTATATAATGTTTTAGTGAAGTGATACGCAAAACTTGTCACCATTATTTCATATATGGATTTATAATCCTCATGTTTCTTCACTTTTAAAACAACACTGTTCAGCTCATTGTATGGACTAAATGTCTCAATCGGTTCAAACACTCTGCTTACGTCATGATATGTAATGGCTACGCCGCCTTTAATTTCCGTATTCGTAAAGACCATTTTACTGTCCTGTATATACTCTTTGACTATTAGATGCTCATCATTTAGCATTTTTTTGTTCCATGCTTTTGGTGTTTTACCTGCATCAAATAAAAACCGTGCAGGAGTGATTAACTCAACTTTGTCAGCAATCTGATATGCGGCATCCATAAAATCGTTATATACTGGGGCATCCGATGTGTTTTCAAGCGTTTCTTGATATGGTGGATTACCGATTGCAAAGTCAAATTTCATTCTTCATTCCCTCGCTTACGTCTGTATACGGAATGGATCGGTCCTTGCGCCAGTCGAAAATCCGACACGCCGACGTTTCGTTCACTTCTTCTTTTGGATCTTCCACAAAAAAGCCGAAAAGGCTGATCTGTTCATTTTCCTGCTTCGGAACGCCATAGGGGATCGTGCCGGAGATGCCGTCCATCTGCCAGAAATTCCAACTGATGATATTTGCTATTCTCTGCAGCTCCGGAATGGTCGGCTTTCTGTTCCAGCGGTCTTCCGTATAGTCCACAAAGGTCTCCAGCAGATTGATTCGCGCAATCAATAAATTGTCGCCCTGATACTCATATCCATAAACGCTCTGGTACGCACGGATTACCCATTTCATCCATTCCGATTCGTCCGTTGCGTTCTCGTTTACAACACGAAGTTTGCGATCCAGAATGCCTATTCGATTCTTGATCTCAATGCTCTCGCCACTGGTCGTGTCATATCGAGAAACGATATACGGCGCTTCTCCGCAGGTGATTTCAATGCGCCGGGAATCCACATAGTCTTTCCATGTCCGGCCTTTTCCTCCGTCAAACAGGATTTTCCCCTCACTGACCTGCCACTCTTGCCCGTCCAATGTGTTGAACACATTTTGCTTGCTAAACCACTCGTCATCGCAGTGGTTGTTCATCAGGGCACAAATCCATGATGGCGTGAATACCTCCGCCTTTTTTCTCGTGCGTTCCTGCTGATCCTCCACTGCTTTCGCCACTCTTGGCTGGATAGGACAGGCTTGAAAGCCCAGCAGCAGTTCCACTGTCATGGCGCTTTTTGCAGTGCATCGCGGGTTATCCTCTGTATAGATATCCGTGGCAAAGATGATATTCTGTTTCGTGGTCTTGTCCTCTAATAGGATCTTCAAAACCGGTTCAACAGGATAACCTGTAAGCTGTATCACTCCGCCTCACCAACCTTGTTGGGTATGATTTTCAAAATATCATCCATTCCCTGTACCCCTATCGCTCATGTCCAGTGGTTAATAAGAGCAAGAAAAAATCCTCTTTTCCCATGCACTGTACAAGTTACCTCTATAATACTACTATTTTTACATTATATAACAAAAATCTTGGGCTCACAAGACATTGTAAAAGTCTTACATAGGCGCTGTACCATTATTGTCGCAATCAACTTGCTATTCTGTGTCTTCAGAGCGGATATGTACAACCGAAAGGATCACCACCATAGCAAAAGCTAAACGTTCATTTTCCCAACTGAAGGCGTAAAATAGCATGAGCACGAAAAAACGGATCTACTTGCAACATCATCGTTGCAGGCGGACCCGTTTTTTTGTATTCGATTTATTTCATGCAGTATGCCATTCCACTATCCGGTGCCACAGTGTCTTAATCTGAGGCTTTTTCTATCTGCGTGAGTGCCATATAGTCGAATATCAACCTATCGAAATAAAAACATTTGTAAAAGGTTATAAATTCACTTTACTTAACGAACACACAGCAAAGAAAAATTTGAAGTTCTTTTCGTGTTCTTCGTCAAAACGACTCCTTCATGTCCAGCAAGTCGTGAAAGCAAGAATAACCGCTTTCAGGCTGGAGGTGAAAATGAAGTGTACGAAACCGATACCCGGACCCGCGCTGCTGACGAGGAGCTCATTGAAATCCTGACCGCAATCAGCGTTGTGTCCAAGCGTCTGGCAAGAAAACTCACGATACTTGCCGATCAGAGTCAACACATGGAAGGAGGAAAAGCAGATGAGCAAAATGGGCGATATGGCTGCATCTATCGAGGAACTGCGCAACGCTGCTGCCGCTATTAACAGCGTGGCAAACTGGCTGGCCGATGCATTCAGCGCCAATGAGCCGGCTGAAGAAGCGCCTGCCGCAGAGCCCGTGCTGACGTTGGAAGCGGTCAGAGCTGTCCTTGCAGACAAGTCCCGTGCAGGCTTCACCGCTCAGATTCGCTCTCTGCTACAGAAGTACGGTGCGGATAAGCTCTCGCAGCTTGACCCCGCCAGCTACAAAGTACTTCTTGCCGATGTGGAGGTGCTGAAAGATGCCACCTAAAGAACATGCAGTTCTCTCAGCATCAAGCTCCGACCGCTGGTTGCACTGCCCGCCTTCCGCCCGGCTCTGTGAGAGTTATACGGATAAAGGCAGCAACTACGCCGCCGAGGGGACCGACGCCCACGCGCTTTGTGAGTACAAGCTGCGTCAAGCGCTGGGGCTGGAAGCAGAGGACCCCACCGAGAACCTAACCTGGTTCAATGAGGAAATGAACGACTGCGCCACCGGCTACGCCGCTTATGTACTCGAACAGGTTGAGGTCGCCAAGCAGGTCTGCGCCGATCCCGTGGTGCTCATTGAGCAGCGTGTGGACTTCTCCCGCTGGGTGGAGGGCGGCTTTGGAACGGCAGAC
>ERZ795048.770-NODE-770-length-32188-cov-65.991255_pt1 | contig 32188 bp, 19 predicted proteins | sample MGYA00375132_ERZ795048 | MGnify/ENA primary metagenome ERZ795048 (study PRJEB30177, sample SAMN05720225) | activated sludge metagenome | isolation source: Anaerobic digester | place: Hong Kong | collected 2014-12-17 ... | reverse complement strand
CCCCGGTCCCGAGCTTCGGAGGTTTCGTCAATGGTAACGACGTCACCTGGAACCTGGGCAGGCTTAACGTCAGCGACACGAGATCTCTATGGCTCGAAGCCCACATCAACGGCTCAGTCGTTGGCGAGCTCACGAACACCGTCGAGGCGGAAGGCAAACCCGAGCAAGGCAAAAACGTCACCGACAGCGACTCTGTAAACGTCACCGCCTTGGGAGCAAAGATCGACGTCGATAAGACCGTCGACATCCCGGTCGGGTCGGCCAGCACTCGTGTTAACTTCACCATCGTCGTCAACAATAGCGGGAACGCCGATCTCGATCCGGTCTTGGTAACAGATACGTTGCCGTTCGGTCTCGACGCCCCGGTCCCGAGCTCCGGAGGTTTCGTCAATGGAAACGTCATCACCTGGAACCTGGGCAGGCTTAACGTCAGCGACACGAGATCTCTATGGCTCGAAGCCCACATCAACGGCTCAGTCGTTGGCGAGCTCACGAACACCGTCGAGGCGGAAGGCAAACCCGAGCAAGGCAAAAACGTCACCGACAGCGACTCTGTAAACGTCACCGCCTTGGGAGCAAAGATCGACGTCGATAAGACCGTCGACATCCCGGTCGGGTCGGCCAGCACTCGTGTTAACTTCACCATCGTCGTCAACAATAGCGGGAACGCCGATCTCGATCCGGTCTTGGTAACAGATACGTTGCCGTTCGGTCTCGACGCCCCGGTCCCGAGCTCCGGAGGTTTCGTCAATGGAAACGTCATCACCTGGAACCTGGGCAGGCTTAACGTCAGCGACACGAGATCTCTATGGCTCGAAGCCCACATCAACGGCTCAGTCGTTGGCGAGCTCACGAACACCGTCGAGGCGGAAGGCAAACCCGAGCAAGGCAAAAACGTCACCGACAGCGACTCTGTAAACGTCACCGCCTTGGGAGCAAAGATCGACGTCGATAAGACCGTCGACATCCCGGTCGGGTCGGCCAGCACTCGTGTTAACTTCACCATCGTCGTCAACAATAGCGGGAACGCCGATCTCGATCCGGTCTTGGTAACAGATACGTTGCCGTTCGGTCTCGACGCCCCGGTCCCGAGCTCCGGAGGTTTCGTCAATGGAAACGTCATCACCTGGAACCTGGGCAGGCTTAACGTCAGCGACACGAGATCTCTATGGCTCGAAGCCCACATCAACGGCTCAGTCGTTGGCGAGCTCACGAACACCGTCGAGGCGGAAGGCAAACCCGAGCAAGGCAAAAACGTCACCGACAGCGACTCTGTAAACGTCACCGCCTTGGGAGCAAAGATCGACGTCGATAAGACCGTCGACATCCCGGTCGGGTCGGCCAGCACTCGTGTTAACTTCACCATCGTCGTCAACAATAGCGGGAACGCCGATCTCGATCCGGTCTTGGTAACAGATACGTTGCCGTTCGGTCTCGACGCCCCGGTCCCGAGCTCCGGAGGTTTCGTCAATGGAAACGTCATCACCTGGAACCTGGGCAGGCTTAACGTCAGCGACACGAGATCTCTATGGCTCGAAGCCCACATCAACGGCTCAGTCGTTGGCGAGCTCACGAACACCGTCGAGGCGGAAGGCAAACCCGAGCAAGGCAAAAACGTCACCGACAGCGACTCTGTAAACGTCACCGCCTTGGGAGCAAAGATCGACGTCGATAAGACCGTGGATATTCCTGTAGCAAAGATCGGGACCAACGTGACCTTCACCATAAATGTGACCAACACCGGCAGTGCCGATCTGGACCCTGTCATAGTTACCGATACTCTGCCGTTCGGCCTCGATTATGTCAGCTCAACCGACAACGGTAGCGAGTCTGGAGGCGTCGTCGCATGGAACCTCGGCAGAATGAACTCCAGCGATTCGAGGTCGATCGAGCTGGTGGCCCAGATAACCGGCAGCACCTTCGAGAACATGACAAACCTCGTCCGTGTAGGTGGCAAGCCCGAGCACGGCGACAACGTCACCGATAGCGACACCGAGAACGTGAAGACGTTCATCGCCAGCCTCGATGTAAACAAGACCGCAAACGTCAACGCGACGGAACCGTTCAAGAACGTCAACTACACCATAGTCGTCACCAACACCGGAAACATCAGGCTAGTCCCGGTGATCGTCAACGATATCCTTCCGAGAGGCATCGACTACGTCTCGGCCCATCCGGAACCTGAGAGCGTAACTCCTCCCGCACCTCAGCCAGGAGTTTCCCAAGTCGTGGTCTGGAACCTCACCGAAGGCCTCGATCCGGGCGAATCGGCGACCATATTCCTCATCGGCTTCGTGAACGGGAACAACCTGAACACCACCAACAGGGTCACAGTTTTGGGATTCGCTCCGGACAGATCAGCTACCAACTTGGTCGAGGACAACGAGACCACAGAAATCTACAGGCTGGAGGTCAACAAGACCGCCTCCAAGAACGTCGTCAAACGCGGTGAGGAGGTGACTTACACCATATCGGTCTGCAACACAGGAACCGTTCCGTTGACCAACGTGGTGGTGAGAGACGCGTTCGACAAGGCCGTCGAGCTCCTTTCGGTCTATTACTCCTGGTCTGGCGTGTCGGATCCCCATATCGAGAAGGTCGGCGAGGGCGAATGGCTCATCGGATTACTTCCGAACGGCGCCTGCGTCGAGATCACCCTCGTCGTCAAGGTACCGAAACAGGAGTTCGAGTTCAGCATGGACCAGGGCGTTTCAGGCGAGGGGTTCGTCAACGTCGCTAACGATTACTCGACCACCCTCTCCGAGTACGTCATCCGCAACAATGTGAAGGCATCGACCGTTGAAACCGGCGATCAGGACAGCGAGGCGGTGACGGTGCTGGGCGAGCCCGGAACTGAGCTCTCCACAAGAGAGCACGGCAGCGGCGGGTATGAGAGCGAAGAGCTTGTCAGGATGAGGACCTATAACAAGTCGATCTCCATGGACAAAGACGTCTCGGCTGAGTACAGGCCTACAACCCTGGGCCTCTACAACAACCGCACGGTGAACTACTCTTCGCGGTGGACCGAGGAGGCTAGGGCCAAGAACCGGATAACCGGAGCTTCGATGAGCGAGTCCTATCGGTACGCAACGCGCATCGATCGGGAGTCGAGCCTGGACGTCGACAAGAACGGATCCACCATGACCATCGATTCGGAGTTCGAGGGTATGGGCCACGTCGGCTTCCTGAAGAAAGACCCCGGATCGGGAGCCGGGAGCACGCCGACCTTTGAGGCTCGAGAGGACTATGTAGGAAGCTTCAAAGTTCTGGAGAAAGTCGACGAGTACGGGTCGGGCGTCAGTTCGGATAAGTCGGCGTCAGGAGCCGGTCTTGTGGCCGTCGACAAACGGATCGGCGAAAGCCAGAGGTCCTACGAGTCGGGCACGGGCGCTTACGATTCTGAGGAGCTGATCAGAACCCACACCAACTACATAGCAAAGGACATAAGCCTCGAATACGCGCCTGCAAGCCTCAACCTCACGGGGACCAACGGCACCTGGATCAACCAGTCGATGCTCTGGAAGGAGGGGATGCGTTCCAGGACGCCAGGCACGAGCTTCATCGGCGAGGAGTACACCAGCATAAGCCAGCTCGACAAGGAGACGGTGGCCCTAGGCCTCAACGAGATGGATACGGTGGCCAACTTCTCGGGCCGCGCTCGTTACAGGACCGTCTTGAAGGATGAGGTCGACATCGACGAACAGTACGAAGGCGACTACTCGATCGAGAGGAGGGTCCTATTAACCGGAGTCCCCAAGTACGACCGGCCTCATTTGAACGTCGTCAAGAGCGGATCGATCATCGAGGAGACGATCCTGGACGCCAAGGAAGAAACCAAGGTGGGCGAGAGCAGGGACGAGGTGATCAAAGTCGCCACCTATACCATAACCCTGAAAAACGACGGCAACAAGGCGCTGGGCCCGATATATGTCAAGGACCTCTTCCCGCCAGGTGCGGCCTACATAAACTCCTCGGTCCGGCCATCGGAGCTGGCCGAGACGTATGCCAACTGGACCCTGATCCATCTCGCCATCGGCGACGTCTCCACCATCGTTCTGAATCTGGACGTTACGAAGCATCACCCCGACGAGCTGGTGAACAGGGTCTTTGTCACCGCCGGTTACGACGGCGACGAGCAGATCACGGCGTCCAACTTCAGCGCCCTCGAAATGGAGTGGCTCACCTGCTGCCCCAACGAGACAGTCTCCGTCACAAAGACTGCAGAGATGGACGAGTTTAACCCTGACGTCGTCATTTACAGGGTTGATATAAAGAACGAGGCCGACGCCACCAGGGTCGCCACCGTAACCGATTCGTTGCCAGCAGGCATGATCCTCCTCGACTCGATGGTGCCCTTCGCCTCTTACGAGAACGATACCATAACCTGGAATATGGTCGAGATCGGGCCGTTTGAGTCGGCGACGATAGTCTACCGTGTCGAGGTCCACCATTCCGGGCGTTTCGCAAACAGCGTCTGGGTGGACGCGCGGTCCGTCGACGGCCCCGTCGTCCAGCCTGTTACAGCCACATCGGTCATCGACGTCGGCGAGGTCGAAGAGTGCGGGGATACGTCTTGCTCCCTCTGGAGCCCGCCGAGCTGGGACTTTGAGTCTCCGGGCGAGACGACGGGGCTAAGCTGCGAAGAGCTGTTCTGTGAAGTGAAGTAGAGGGCTGGCGCCTTAATCTGACGCCAGCGCCCTGATTTTTTGTGATGATATTTGGCTAAATCTCGCCCAAAAACCCTTCATACCGGCTCGGGCTTATCGAGGAGTCCCGTCTTCTCCAGGATCGCGCCAGATCTCGCGTGAGGCCTCCTCGATACTGAGTCGCTCGTCTTCTCGATCTCCCGAGCCTCGTCGGCGAGCTTCGCGGCGGCCCGCATGACCTCGTGGCCCGCGGCGGCGGTGAGGGCGATCCTGTCCAGCTCCTTCAGCCTGAAGCAGGCCGCGGCGTCGATCCCCGCCACGGTCTGGGCCATGTGGAGGGCGCCGATGGCCTTTGCCCGAGCGTAGGGGTTTTTGAAGTTCATCCGCTCGGTGGTTTTCTCGGGGCTTGCGAGGATGGAGGGAAGCTTTGGTTCACCGGCGAGGATGCTGGCCATCGCCTTGTCAAGCTCCTCCTGGACGAGCCTCACGGACCCGCAGATGCTCAGCACCTTGAGGGCGTCGGAGTTGAAGAGCGCCATCTCTGCGGGATCGAGGAACTCGCGCTTCGCACCGATGAGGGGGTCGAAGGGGAGGATGATGTAGCCGAAACCCTCGGCCTCCAGGGCCTCTCGGGCCTCCTTCTTTGAGGGGCCGTCGGATATGACTATCGTCGGAACGTCCCTGTAGAGCTCTCTTGCCGTGGTAGGGCCTGGGGTGGCGGCGTTCGGTCCGACCATCACCACAAGCTGGGGACCCCAGCTTTTCAGCTCCGCTGACATCTCAGCCTCCTTCTTCGTCATCTTGGCTCCGAAGCATAGGGATCTAGCCTCGATGTCGGTTCTCTCGGCGATCTCGTCCAGCGCGAGGTCTGCAACCAGCGATGATGCAACGTTGCCTAGCTTGATAAACCCGATCTTGAACATTGCAATAACCCGCTGAGGTGATGCAGCCGGATCATAAAAGAGTTCCGATCTCTCGAATCTGGCAGAACTTCTTTATATACCGCTCTCGTTTTGGAAAAAGATACTTTGAGATCTTGGATGATTCGTCACTTGGGCGAGAATAGGTGGTTGGTCTTGGACACCCTCGCCATCGCCACGGGCCTTGCAGGAGGGCTTGGGGCCGTCGTCTTCAGGAGGCTGGCCGAGGCGGTCCACCACTTCTTCTTCGGCCCGGTCCTGGCGGCCCTTCCCGGAGGCGACGGGAGACTGGTCCTGCTACCCGTCCTGGGGGGACTTGTGATCGGCCTTTCGATCCTGAGGTTCGCGCCCGAGGCGAAAGGGGAGGGGATCCCGGAGCTGATGGAGTCTCTTCACAAGAAGGGCGGAAGGATCCGGGCGCGGTCGGGGCCCGCCCTCCTCCTCGCCTCGGCCGTCACCATCGGTAGCGGCGGGAGCGCCGGCAGGGACTCGCCCATCGCCCAGATCGGAGCGTCCTTCGGCTCTCTATTGGGCCAGAGGCTGAGGCTGACGGTGGCCGACGTCCAGATCCTCGCCATCTGCGGCTTTGTGGCAGGGCTGGCCGGAACCTTCAACGCGCCCCTCGGAAGCGCCATCTTCGGCATGGAGGTGGTCATGAGGCGGTTTCGGATGGTGGACGCCGTCCCCATCCTCCTCTCGGCGGTGATCGGCGCGGCGACCGCCTCAACCTTCCTCGGTCAGAACCCTGCCTTCACACCTCCCGAGACCGATCTAGTCCTGGCGGAGCTTTGGCTCTGCTTCGTCCTGGGGCTGGCCTTCGGCATATTCAGCCTCCTCTGGGTCGGCCTCGCAAGCGGCGCAGAAAGGCTCTTCGAATGGCTTCCCCTGAGGGACGGCTTGAAGCCAGCCTTGGGCGGTTTTGTCGCTGGGGCTGTGGGATTATATTTCCTGGATTACGGGGTCATGGGGGTCGGGTATGACGGCGTGGACCGGGTCTTGAACCTCGTCTCCAGTTCCACCGGGGACGAGGTCCAGGTACTCCTCTTCCTTTTGGCCCTGGCGACGGCCAAGGCCTTGGCCACCGCCTCGACCCTCGGATCCGGCGGGAGCGGTGGCAGCATCGCTCCAACCCTCTACATCGGCGCCGTGGTCGGAGCCGCCCTGGGCCTTATCTTCGGCGACCTCTTGCCCGTGGCGGAAGGGCACGCTCCGACCTACGCCCTTCTGGGGGCGGGGGCCCTCTTCGCGGGATCCGCGGGCGCCCCTCTCACCTGTGTGGTGATGATATCGGAGATGACCGCCGACTACTCCCTCCTCCCTTCGCTCATGATCGCTTGCGCCACCAGCTACGCCATCGCCACCATCGGCCTCAAGGGGTCGACTATGTACACTTTGAAGCTTTTGAGGAGGGGGGTGTCCCTGGAGGCGGGAGAGACGGTTTTGGAGAGGGTCCTCGTCGAAGATGCCATGGCCCGTGAGGTGGTGGCGGTCGCCCCGGAGATGACCATCAGAGAGGTGAGAGACGAAATAGTCGAGCACAACATCAGAGGCTTCCCCGTCGTCAAGGACGGCGAGCTTTTGGGGATCATAACCTTCGACGACCTCCGGAAGGTTCCTGAGGAGAGGCAGGACGAGATTCGTGTCGAGGACATGGCCGTAAAAGAGGTGATCGTCGCCTATCCCGACGAGAACATGAAGCAGGTAATGGACCGGCTATACCAGAACAATATCGGTCGGCTACCCGTGGTGGAGCGAACCGACCCGAAGAAGCTGCTGGGTATGGTCACCAGGACCGACGCCATCAGCGCCTACGAGATGGCGGCGGAGAAGGAGGGGAAGGAGCTCCGGAGATAGGAGGCGGGTCGCTGGATCGGCCGGATCTCTTCATCTCTCTTCTATCCTCACCCTTTCCCCGTCGGCGTCGACGGTCACCAGGGTGCCGTCTTCGAGATCGAGGATCTCGGCGGGGACCCCGTCCACCAGGGGAATCCCGCTGATGATGGCGCCGACGGCCACGATCGGCTCAGACCTGATGTTGATCATCGCCGCCGGGGCGACGCCCCTCTTCTTGAGCTGGTAGATGACGTAAGATCCGACGGTGGAGCCCTTGCCGCCGGGGAATATCAGAACCTTGCCCCCGACATCCTTGCCGTAAAGCTGATGTTTCGGATCGACGACCTTTCCGGTATCCGGGTCGACGGTGCCGAGGAAGGATATCGGTTCCTTTGATACGAGGGCAGGACCCGAGGCCCTTCCGCTCGATATCCGATGGCAGTGAATCTCCATCTTCAGTCCCTCCTGGTGGCGGCTTTTACGCACTCCTCGGTGCTTCCATAGGCCGCCTTTATCTTGCAGAGGCCCGGGACGTAGGCGAGGGCTTTTCCGGAGTTCACCATCATTTTTTTGTATCTGTTGCTGGCGGGCGATACCACCATGCAGGTGTCGCAGAAGACCTTAGCTCCCGACCCCTCTATCTTATCGACGAGCTTCGGGCACCTTTCGGCGATCCCCCGGGCGGTGCAGATCCAGAGCTCTCGCTCGACTGTTTTACCCTCCAGGAGCCGGGCGAGCTTTTCCAGCTCTTTTGGAGAAGAGTGGGGGCAGCCCACGGCCACGATGTCCACCTCATCGTTGGGGGCGTTCTCTTCGCGAACCTGCCGGAGATCTTCTGCGGTAGCGGTGATCTCCTCAAATCCCTTCGGGGCCAAAGGCGCGTCCTCATCGAAGTAGTAGAGGGCCACAGAGCCGCTGGCGGCCATGGCGGCTCCGAGGGCTTTCAGCTCATCGACCTTTGGCCTTCGCCGGAATGAGAAGCTTGGGACCCTCTCGCCCACCTCTCTTCCGACGATGTAGCCCAGAATTCCGTAGTCGGAGGGTTCAAGGTCGGCGTCGACCGAGATTTTGATGGTCGGAATTCTGTTTTCTTCGAGGTGGTAGCCGTACCTCGGGGTCTTTCCCACCAGGGCCGCCGCCAGGGCCGAGGGTCCCCCCTCCCGGTTCGTCTTCGCCCCGATGACGGAGTTGGCGAAGGAGACGGCGGAAGACTCGCTCCAGGCCAGGTGGTCGCCCCTCCGGGCGGAGTCAGACCTGATCTGGTAGGGGGTGCAGGTGCAGTCCGGCGAGATTCCGAGGCTTTTGTAGGCGTCGACGATCTCGATCTGCTTTTTGGCGAAGTTCTCGTCGATCTTCATCTCTCGCCAGCGGGAGAGGTCCATCCCGGCCGGGTTGAGGACGCTGGGGACCACCACCTTTCCCCGGAGGTCTGATATCCATTCGAGACCCGCCTCGCCTATCGTCTTGAAGGAGACTCCTGCCACCTGGACGCTTCGAACGGGGATCAGCCGGTCGGCACCGTAGATGTCGCCGAGGGCCACCAGGATCTCCATCGCCCTTCTCAGGGTCTCACCCAGGTCCCCCTGGTATGCTCGCTCCTCATCTCGCGAAAGGTGCATGTTCGTTCCTCGGGCGCGGGAATATAAAAAGGCTGAGATCGAGGAGATAGAGTTTCAGATCAGCCTGCCGATGGGGTGGCCCGCGGCGGGCCAGACCTCCAGATCCTTCACCGCCTCGGAGACGAGGATGTCGGTCATCGCCGCCACCGGAAAGACCTCCCCGGCGCGCTCGATGGGGCCGTAGAGGACATAATCGCCTCCAGCCAGGATCTCAAGCCCCGCCGAAGCGGCGTCGCATGCATCCCTCGTGCCCCTTTCCTTTGACCGGAGCCAGCGCCAGGAGGAGACGGCGTTGTGGATCCCTGAGCCGGTGGGAAGGCCAAACCTAGCCTTCGCGAGAACGGTGGCCCGGAGGGACCTCCCGGCCCCGTCTCCCAGGGGGACGACGCCGGGGTCGATGAGGAGGCTCGTCATCCCGAGGCCGCGGGCGAGGTCGATCAGGCCTTCGCCCCTTCCGGCACCGCCCTTTTCGAGGGCTCTGATCGTCCCCTCGACGCTGGAGTCGGCGGGGTTGTAGGCGAGGAGGATGGCGGAGTCAATCTCGCTGTGGGCGACGGCCTCTTCCTCCCGGCCGGTCATCCCGAGGCTGACGCTATTGTAGATGCATCGGTCAGCATAGCCGATCTCCGAGACAAGATTCGCCATCTCGATCCTCGTCTCGGGGTCGGCGGAGTCGAGGATCAGCGGACCGGACCAGACCCCCTCCACGAAGTCGAGGTAGCGGCCGAAGGCCTCCGGGGTCTTGGCGTAGAGGTGCAAAACTGCGGGGTTGCCCGTCTCCTCCGAGAGCACCGTCTGCCGGACGATCAGATCTTCAGCCTCCAAATCGTCGAATCGACCCCGGTCCTCTTCCTCCACTATCCGATGGCCCTGGTAGAATATCGTGCCACAGAGGGCCGTGGGGTTTTCTCCCGGCTGGCCCCCGATCTTAACCCCGGCGACGTTCAGCACCGACTGATCTTTTGCAAACCTGTACAACTCCACCGCCTCAAACTCACTACAACTCCAAGCTCAAATCGATTTTGTGCTCCCTGGTCAAAAAAGTTGGGTTCGATCGTCTCCGAGCCTCATCCGATCGGTTCAGGAGGTGATCGCCTTCTTTCTCAGAAGCCGGTTGTACTTGATCGCAAACCTATGGGCCTCGTCTCTCATCTCCTGGACGAAGAGGGAGGCCTTATCCTCCCGTTTTACGGGAAGAGGACGGAGGCAGCCGGGGACGTAGATCTCCTCCTCCCTCTTGGCGATGGAGATGACGGGTATGGTGAGGCCGAGCCTCCGGAGCTCCTGGGAGGCGGCCCAGAGCTGCCCCTTCCCCCCGTCGATGACGATCAGGTCGGGCATCTCGGCCTCTTCCTCCTTCTGGCGGGAGTAGCGCCTCTTTACGATCTCGCCGATGGAGGCGAAGTCGTCGATCCCCCCGACGGTTCTGATCTTGAAGCGGCGGTAGCCGTTCTTGTCGGGCCTCCCGCCCCGGAACTGGACCATCGACCCGACGGTGAAGCTGCCCGCGAGGTGGGAGACGTCGAAGACCTCGATGACGTTCGGTGCCTTCGGCAGAGATAGCGCCTCCTGGAGGGCGACGAGCTTCTTTTGGTCGCCGAAGAATCGGATCTCGACGTTTTTCTGAGCCAGCTCCAGAAGCTTTCTCTTCTCGCCCTGCTTTGGAACCGTGACCCGGACCCGTCTTCCCTTGACGTAAGATAGAAAATCGACCAGGGATTCGTCGAGGGCTTCGCCCAAAATCAGCTCCTCAGGAGGCTCGTTCTCGGAGTAGTACTGGACGAGAAACTCCTCAAGGAAGCTCTCGCCGCCTGGGAAGACGAACTCCTCTTTCCCCTCCAGGGTTCCGCGGTAGACCTTGAAGAGCATCAGGTAGACGGCGTCGCCCTCGACGACGTAGCTCAGGACGTCCTCGTCGAACCTCTTCTGCCTCTCGATGTGCTGGCGGTCCTGGAGGCTTTCGAGGGCCCTGATCTCGTCGCGAAGCTCCATCGCCCGCTCAAACTCCTCCTCACCAGCGAGCCTCGTCATCTCCTCCTTCAGTGAGCCGATCAGCTCCCCGGTCTTCCCCTTCAGGGCCGACTCGGCCCGGGCCACCCGTTCCCTGTACAGCTCGGGCGAGATCTTTCCGATGCAGGGGCCGCTGCAGGCGCCCATGTGATAGCGGAGGCACGCCCTCTTCGGAAGCCTCCTGCAGGTCCTTAGGCCGAAGGTCTTCCGGACGACTGAGAAGACGTAGTCCCTCTCCCGCGCGGAGACGAAGGGGCCAAAGAAGCTCCCCCTCCCGGTCCGTCTCCGAGATAAATGGATTCGCGGAAACTCCTCGTCGGTGAGGTGGATGGAGGCGTACCGGGAGGAGTCCTTCAGCTTGACGTTGTACTTGGGCCAGTGCTTTTTGATCAGGGCGTTTTCCAGGAGCAACGCCTCGACCTCGCTGTCGGTGACGATGAAGTCGAGGTTTTGGGCGGCGGAGACTAGGGCCGAGGTCTTGGGGTCGAGGTCTCTTTTCTGGAAGTAGCTTGCGACCCTTTTTTTCAGGTCCAACGCCTTTCCGACGTAGATGACGGCTCCCTCGGCGTCTTTGAAGAGGTAGCAGCCGGGAAGGTGGGGGAGGGGCTCAACGTCTATCATGGTGGAGGGGCCTCGTTTTCATAACCTAAACTCTGGCCTATGCAATAACCATTTTTCTAATTGGGTTTAACTGCTCACAAATTGCCGAAAGATTTGGACAATGTCATAGTTATTACTCTCATCCATGGCCTGCCTCGCCAAACAGAAGATCATGCGGCGCACCGTCGGTCCTGATCAAGGCCGGGGTCTTGCAGGGCAGGAATGCGACGATCCACCCCGCCGGTCGGAAAGATCTGACCGACGACCAGTACGTCGACGACCGGGTTGTGATCTCCGGAAAGCTCGTCACCAGCAAGGCGGCGGGGACGGCGATGTAGTTCGCCCTCCGGCTGGTGGGGGAGTTCGTTGGGGGGAGAGGATGAGGAAGCTCGCGGAGGAGATCTTGGCGGAGTGCGAGGTGTGAACAGCAGATCAAATTATTTAATTTTTCGCCATTTGGTTTCCATGCAGTTTATTTTAAAAAATACTGTCTTGCCTTATTCTGAATACTATTCTTTTTCTGTTCTTTTTGATTATATCTGTGGGTCAATGAAATTCGTAAATCATAGGCTCATCCTATGAGATCCCATAAATCAAGCGCATGATACGTTTTTAGAAATTTATTTAAATGTTTTATACCTGCCGTCGATCGCTAGACGAGACAAAATAGGAGCGATGGCTGCCTTAAAATTTGAGGAACTTTGGAGACTTGTATCAATTTAGCAGCATTATACCCTATAATGAGGTGGCAAAGGAGAATGCAGTAATCTCACTAAAAATTTATATAGTATGCGCGTGCAGATGTATTGTAATTGTGGGCGGGCCTTTACCTCCAGCGAGCAAGCCAGCCTCTGGCTCCATCCCGGTTGGCCAACGGCGCATCAGGCTGCAAAGCAGAGGATCGAAGATTAACCATGCGCACCTACGCAGATAAAACGAAGGCAGATGGGCAGACAGGGTCTGCCAAATCCACGATACAAGCTCGGGGATTCTTCGGGCAGAGCCGTGAGGCGAACTCGATCTTTCCCTTGCAGCCAGCGATCGGGAATCAAGGTGAGCGGCGGCTTATGCAGTCCAAGACCGGAGAGCTCGAAGTAGGACCGGTCAGCACAGTGAGAAGGGGTTTTGCTCACGATTTCAGCCGCATCTCCATATATGCTAAAACGTCATCGATCCCTCAGACAAAACAGACGGTCAATAAGCCAGGAGACGTATGCGAGCAGGAGGCGGACCGAGTGGCGGAGCAGGTGACGCGCATGTCCGAGGTTCGGCGCCGTCGCGCCTACGGCGGAGGCTGCCCCAAATGTCAGATGGAGCAACCCGAGAGGGAGAAGGAGCGCCTGCAGACTAAACGCATACAAGGCAACTGCACAGAACATATTGCAGTACAACCAATTGTCCATGAAGTACTTCGTTCTTCCGGCCAGCCACTCGATCCCGTGACCCGCGCCTTCTTCGAGCCGCGCTTTGGTCGCGACTTCAGCCGCGTGCAGGTGCATACTGATGGGAAGGCGAGCGAGTCAGCGCGAACACTCAATGCAAGGGCATATACTGTAGGGCAGGATTTGGTCTTTGGTGCAGGGCAGTATGCACAGAGGACAGAACATGGGAAGCGACTGCTGGCACATGAGTTAGCGCATGTAGTTCAACAAAGTTCAAGCACACCTTCCATCCAACGAAATCCACTGACAGAACAGGAGAAACAGAAAGACCTTACCTCAGAGAAATATGCGTGGAACAACAGGCTCCAGAACGTATATGACAATAATCCATCCATGAGAATGGGCGAAACCGGAGAGGCTGTCAGATTGGTTCAGGAAGGCTTGGCTGCAGATGGAATCGCACTACCGATCTCTACCAATAAAGAAACGGGCGAGTTAGACGGCATCTTTGGTCAGGAAACTTACAAGGGAGTGCAGGAGTTCCAATACAAATATGCGAGTGATGGGTTGCTTGACCCCCACGGAAGAGCTGACGGCATCGTCGGCAGAAACACTATGGGGAAACTAGATGATTTGGCCCAGCAGGGCAAAGTACTGCCAATTTGTCAAGACTTTGGCCAGGTCACCGGTGAACAGACAACAGAGGGTCAACCTGATCAGACTTATTCTGTATCTACGGGATCTTTTGACAATTCAACCGGCCCATGCGCAAAACCGCCTTGTGGAAAGAAAACCACACATGTGACAGGGACAACCAGATGTCCGCCCTTTGCTCCTGGATGTTCCAATCCTGATATCATATTGAAGAAACCCTATATAGTATTCGTATTATGTAAAACAGATAAAAATACCAATGATGGGCCCGGTTCCATAGATCCTAAAGGGTGTACACCAAATTGGAATGTTCGCCCTGGAACGCTTATGTTCTCTTCTCTTTCTAAATCTAACAAACAAGGATGGAAACTAAAACCCGAACTGGAGTATTTCACTTGTCGGCCGCGAGAAGGGGATAAATGGGAGTGGGGTTTTATGCAGACTGTTGAGTATGCGATTATGGGTGGCGGCTATTCTAACAATCAAAGGCATATCTTTATTGCCGTGAGAAGGGCTCGCGATGCACGCGAAAAGGATACTCCATCTCCGTGGTATGACAAACCTGGTAACGATTTTGGCCCCCAGGTAGTAGGATTCCGGCCGTTGATTGCTGATTCACCCTGGGTGGAGCTTCCTGTGAAACACAAGAACAGCAGAACCCCTGATTTGCATCGGGTCTTTATAAATGGAACATTCTATACATGGTTGATTGTTAAACAGAAGAGGACTTCCCCTCAAAACGCCGATTTTCTTTACCATTGGAGATTTGATGTATGCCGGTCATGGGATTTTAGGCCTCAACAAACCGGTATTCATCCTTGCCAAATAAGTGCATGGGTAGCTAGTGGGGGACAGAACACAGCCTTTGAAGGTGTTGGACAGGGACCTGGAACACCGGTTTGGGACACTCCGATTGCAAATTTTGCTAAGAAGGAATACTGGCTTCCTTAAACCTGAATTCATAGGTAAAATGATGATCAAAAAGGAGGTGGCAAACTGGCGGCGTCGCACCCCGCGGCAGCTGCCGGGCATTCCAATTAGCTGAACTCGAAAATTTTATAAATTTCTTTTTGGATACAAACTAACCCATCCTGTAATTCTCCCTCGGGACGGAGATCTCGAACCTCGCCCCCTTCCCCTCCTCGCCGGTCTCGGTGATGGTCATGCCGGTGATCCCCAGGATCTCCCGGCTGAGGAAGAGGCCGTAGCCGGTGTGCCTCCCGAAGGCCTGATCGAAGATCCGGGCCTTCATCTCCTCTGGTATCCCCACGCCGTCGTCCTCGACGACGATGATGCCTTCGCCCGCCCGCTCCTCGCCTCCGCCCTCGCCGCTGTCGCCCTCATCTTCCGCCTTCTCTTTTTCGACGAAAAAGACCCGGATCTTGGTGGCACCCTCCCCGTGCCTCGCAGCGTTCTCCAGCAGGTTTGTGAAGACCTTCTCCAGCATCGGGTCGGCGAAGACCTCCACAGGCCCCGTGGATATCTCCACCTCGACCTTGCCTCCTCCCTCGCTCCCGCCCGCGACCCCCCCGACCCCTGTTCCAGCCCCGGCCTCGCCCGCTTCGCCGACCGGACCTCTTGAGACCTCGACGGGGGCGGACTCTGCCGCCCTGCGGACTACCTCATCGAGAGGCTGCCATTCGGGAGCAGCCACCCCCATGTCCTGATAGTCCCGGGTGAAGACGACCTGCCTTCGGATCGTCTTCGTCAGCTCCAGGACCCGGTCGATGTACTTTTTCATGGCAGGGTCCTCGGGGAGGATCTCGCTCAAGAGGTGGGCGTACCCCGAAAGCCCCGTGATCTGGTTTAAGATGTCGTGGCGGGTTATGCTGCTGAGGAGGTTCAGCTTCCTGTTCGCCTCCTTCAGAGCCTCCTGGTACTGCCGGATCTCCGTGATGTCCTGGGTGATCCCCGCCATCCTCTGGGGGCGGCCCTCATCGTCTCTCTCCATAACCTCGCCGCGGTCGTGAACCCAGATCCACCGGCCGTCTTTCCGCTTCAGCCGATAGTCAATCTCGAAGTAAGGGGTCCTCTCTTCGAAGTGATCCCGAAGAGCAGCGATGACTTTTTTTAAATCGTCTGGATGTATTATCCTCTCCCTCTCCCAGACGTGCCCCGTCAGCTCATCTTCCGGGTACCCGAACATCTCGACGAGCCGCCGATTTCGGACCACCTCTCCCGTGACCACGTTCCTGTCCCAGATTCCCAGGTTCGCTCCCTCGATAACGAGCTTCATCCTCTCCTCGTTCTTCTGAAGCGCCATCTCAGTCTCTTTGATGTCGGTGACGTCGCGGATCGACTCGATCGCTCCTACGATATTCTTCTCTCCGTCAAAGAGGGGCGATGCCGTCCCCCAAAGGTAGGCCCCCCTGCCTCCTCGAACGGACAACACGAAGGCCTCAGCGTAGAGCTTATCTCCTTCCTTCTTGACGGAATTGTAGAGAGATTCCAGCTCGTCGTCCCTCGAAAAGATCAGATCGATGAGTATGGGCCGTTTAACTCCGTAGAAGACCTCTCCGTAAGCGCAATCCCCTTTTCCGACTATATTCTCCTTGGAAACCCCCGTCATCTCCTCGATCGCCCGGTTCCACGCGATCACCTTCCTGTCCTGATCGATGACGAAGGTCGGGTCAGGGAGAAAATCGATGATGTCCAGAAGCTGCTTGTGGGCCTGGATCTGCTTTTCTTCCGCTCGCTTTCGCTCGGTGATGTCCTGACCCTGGATTATGGTGGCCACCAGCGTTCCGTCCTTCTCAGAGTAGATGTTGGCTGAGTTCCATAGAACGATCCTGACGCCACCGTTTTTGCAGCGGACTGGAATCTCCACTGACTCCCAGCACTCGCCTCTCAGGGCGTAAGCGATCTTGGCGAGGGCCTCCTCTCGCCCCTCGTCCGGAAGGAGCATGCAGGCCTCTTTGCCGATCACCTCCTCGGCGGAGTAGCCGGTCAGCCGCTCGAAGGCCCTGTTGAAGCGTATTATCTTCATATCCGGCCCCCAGACGGCTATCGGGGCGTTGGCGTAGTGGAGGAGGCTGTCCAGATAGTCCCGGGTCTCCCTCAAGGCCAGCTCGCCCCGCTTCCTTTCGGTGACGTCCCGGATAGATTCGATGGCGCCGACTATCCTTCCGTGGTCATCGAAGAGAGGCGATGCCGTCGCCCAGATGTAGGCCCCCTTTCCCCCGTAGAGGGACGGCACATAGACCTCTGCGAAGATCGCATCCCCCTTCCTGCCGACGTGGTTGTAACTTCTCTTAATCTCCTCATCCTCTGAGAAGATCGAGTCGATCAGAACGGGCCTTTCGAATCCGTAAAAGGGCGCTCCATAGGAGTAAGAATCCCTGCCGATGACGTTTTCTTTTGGAACTCCCGTCATCTCCTCGACCGCCCGGTTCCAGGCGATCACCTTTCTATTCTGGTCGATGACGAAGGTGGCGTCGGGGAGAAAGTCGATTATGTCCTGAAGCTGCTTGTGAGCCCGGCGCAGCTCCTCATCCATCCTCTTCTGCTCTGTTATATCGGAGAATATCGTCGCAAACTGTCTCTTCCCTATGGAAAAGGCGGATATGCTGAAATATCTATCACTCGACGGGAAAATCCCCTCGAACTTCGCGGGAGATCCCGTCTCGGCCACCTTCGAGTATATCTCTAAAAATGGGGGTCTATCAGATCGGAAAACTTCGGTCGCCCTCTTTCCGATCGCCTCTTCCGGCTTCAAGCCAGCTATCAGCTCGATTTTGGGGTTTGCGTCCATTATGACGTAGTCTCGGGGCTCGTTCTCACCATCGCGGACGAACTCGTAGAGGACGAAACCCTCGTTCATGTTCTCGAAGAGGGCCCTGTACTTCTCCTCGCTTTCGAGAACAGCTCTCTTTGTCTTCTGCCGTTCAGCTGCCTGCCGGATCTGGTGGGTCAGCTCTGCGTAGAGGACTTTGGGGTTCGCGTCTTTCTGGAGGTAGTAGTCGGCACCGTTGTTGAGGGCCTCGATCACCACCTCTTCTCTCCCCTTTCCCGTGAAGAGGATGAAGGGGACGTCAGAATCCTGGCTTCGGACCCATTTCAGAAACGATATGCCGTCCATCTCGGGCATCACGTAATCGGAGACGATGACATCGTAATGGTCGCCCGTCAGCCTCTCCATCGCCTCTCTCGCTGATTCGATGGCGTCAACCCTTATGTCCTGGGACCTTTCGAGGAAGATCTTCGCGATCTCCAGCACCGCTGGGTCGTCATCCACCATCAGAACTCGAATCATACACATTCTCCAGCCAGCTCGACCGCTCCAAGAACAAAGGATCTTGAGTAAGGATCTTGAGTTAGAAATATGGACATCTATGGCTATAATGCCTTTCGGGCGATCTGACCGCCCTCTCGATTCGGTCGAATAGGCGACGCCAAAGGATGCTGAAAAGGCGCCCGAACTGATGGAGCCGTTTCGAGTTATCTAAGATGGGGTCATTGGAGTTCCGGCGAGCGGAGGGGCGACCGCCCCTTTATAGGGGCTACGACGACATATATAATTAACATTAGAGAGCTTAAACGGCTCCTTGTCTTCTGGGGTGATAAGTTTTGAGGATGGGGCTACTCTTGGGACTGACGTTATTCGTTCTGTCGGCGTCTTCGGTTTGGGCTCAGCCTGAAGAGGTATGGAACGGAACCTTCGGCGGGCCTGGCCACGAGGTGGGCGGGCCCATCTCGGCGACCGGCGACGGCGGCTACGTCCTGACGGGGATGACCGAGTCTTACGGCGCCGGAAACGGCGACCTCTGGCTGCTCAAAGTGGATCGCGACGGCAGGAAAGTTTGGGACCAGGCCTTCGGCGGCAGGGGCGTCGATGTGGGGGAGTCGGTCATGGAGACGGAGGATGAAGGCTATGTCGTTGCCGGATATACCACCTCCTTCGGCGCCGGCGGCAAGGACGTCTGGCTTCTGAAGGCCGACTCTTACGGGAACGAAGAGTGGGATGAAACCCTGGGGGGTCCCGACGATGATGCCGCATGGTCTGTGGTCGAGACGGATGACGGCGGCATCGTCCTCCTTGGATACACCGACTCTTACGGCATCGGAAAATTCGACGTCTGGCTTTTGAAGACCGACGCCGAGGGCGTTGAGGTGTGGAACAGGACCTTCGGAGGCCCGAGCGACGACGAGGGTATGGCCGTCGGAGAGACGAGAGACGGCGGGCTCATCATCGCTGGCAGGACCGACTCTTACGGCGTCGGAGGGCGCGACGCCTGGCTTATAAGGACAGATGCCGAGGGGAACGAGATCTGGGATAGGACCTTTGGAGGGGCGAAGGAGGACTGCCTCTGCTCGGTGCAGGAGATCGATGACGGATACGCTGCTTCTGGTTTTACGAGCTCCTTTGGGACAGGGAAAAGCGAAGTCTGGCTATTGAGGACCGACTCGGAAGGTATGGAGCTCTGGAACAGGACCTTCGGGATCTCTGCCGGAGACTTTGGCAGCTCAGTCGTGCCGACGGAGGATGGCGGCTTCATAGTCGCGGGCTGGACCAGCCGGGACGGGAGGAGGACCAGCCCCGATGACGCGCTGCTGATAAAGACCGATTCTGAGGGCGGTGTGGAGTGGACGGCGCTGCTCGGAGGCGACGGTACTCAGAGCGGCGTTTCAGTCATCGAGGCCGAAGATGGCGACATCGTCGTATCAGGATTTTCGAACCGTGGCAGTGCAGGCGGTTTTGATCTCTGGATGACGAAATTGATGGACAGCTGACGGACGGAACGCGAGCTGAACGAAGATCTCCAAAATCTCCTATTTGTTGATCTTCGCGATCATCAGATCTGCGTTTCCAGAATCGATCGTCCAGCCACAGGTGACGTAGCCGCCGTCTTCGGCCGCCAGGACCGAGGATCCCTCCTCTCGCCCCGACTCGCCGAAGGTGATGTCCCACTCCTTTGTTCCCCAGCCGTCGGTCTTCAAAAGCCATGAGTAGAGCCCCCCGACAGAACTCCAGCCTCCGATTATGTAGCCGCCGTCGGCCGTCGCCTGGACCGCGGTGGCGATGTCTCTGCCCGAATCCCCCACGCTGAAGATCTTGCCCCGGATGGCCTTTCCGTCGGGATCGGTTATTATCAGCCAGGCGTCTCCCGCCGAGGCCTCCCCGTCGAGGGGGGCGCTCGCCCCGCCAGCGGCGACGTACCCGCCTCCTGCCGTCTGCTGGACAGACTCGCCGACGTCGTCTCTTGAGCCGCCGTAGGTGACGTTCCAGACCTCTTTCCCTTCCGAGTCGGTCTTAAGAAGCCACAGGTCGCTTCCGCCAGCGCCAAAGGACTCGGTGAAGCCTGCGATGATGTATCCGCCGTCGTCCGTCTCCTTTGCGGAGCGGCCGCCGTCGTCGTTTGCGCCTCCGTAGGTCCGATTCCACAGCTCATCCCCCTCGGCATCGGTCTTGACGAGCCAGGCGTCTTTGCCGCCGGCGCCGAAAGATTCGGTCTCCCCGACGACTACGTATCCGCCGTCGCCGGTTTTGTCGAGGGAATAAGCCCAGTCGTAGCCGGACCCCCCGAGGGTTCGGTTCCAGATCTCTCCGCCCTTCGGGTCCGTCTTCGTCAGCCAGGCGTTAAAATCCCCTGCGCCGCGAGAGTTCGTCCCGCCGGCGAAGATGAGACCGCCATCCGAGGTCTCCAAGACCGCCATGGCTTCATCGTCGCCGGGGCCGCCGAAGGTCTCGTTCCAGCGCTCTCTTCCCTTCGAATCCGTCGATATCAGCCAGCCGTCGCGCCCGCCAGCGCCAAAAGAGTTCGTCCTGCCGACGACGACGAGGCCGCCGTTTTTCGTCTCGATGACCGAGTTTCCGACGTCAAAGCCCGGGCCGCCGAAGGTCGCCCTCCAGACCTCCCCCTCAGTTTCGAAAGTGCCGAAGGCGTACAAAATGAGGACCAGAGTTATCATCAGCGCCGCCCCCAGCACCAGAGGCTCCTCGCTGAACTTCGTCGAGGCGATAGTCGCCTTTATCTTGCGGATCTTCCGTTTAACCGAGGGTTCAGCCTCTCGACGTTCGGACATCGTCCCTCTCCTTCACCAGAGATCGAATTTGCTGAGGTTCGTTTTTCCCGTTAAGCTTTTTGGTCAGTTCGGTTTCGTTTTCACGCTTCAGACGCGTCCCCCTCGGCGGAGGGCTTCAGCGGTTTGATGGGACGGTCCTCTGGCCCCTCTTCGTAAACGAAGATCTCCTCGATCTGGACGCCGAAGATCCTCGCCATCTTGAAGGCCAAGTCTAGAGATGGGTTGTACTTGTCCTTCTCTATCGCGATTATCGTCTGCCTCGTCACGCCCAGCTTCTTTGCGAGCTGCTCCTGGGTCAGATCGTGAATCGCTCTGTAGACTTTGATCTTATTCCTCATCGTCGGGCTCGTATCCGTATCGTCTGTTGTAGTATCCGTAGAGGACAGAGTAGAGGATCATCAGGGCGCAGGCCGAGAAGGCGAGGAGAAATCCGGGGTTGGTGTACTCAGGATGGGCGACTCTCAGGGCTATCAACACGACGCCTACGAAGGCGCTCGTCGCAGCAAATACCTCCATGGCGACCTTGGCCGCCCGTTCGCTCACCCTCTCGTCCCTTTCGTCCGCCACCACCTCTTCGACGCTCATTTTGCATAAATAAAATAAAATTATGCCCACGACCGCTGAGATCACGACGAGGGAGGCATCGGCCGCCGCGGCAAACCAGCCCGCCAGAGCCACCGTGGCCACTATAATAATAATTCTGCATATCTTGGATTGTTTCGCGTCCATCGGCATCACGATGTAAACCATGTATTACAATTAGTTATATAAACTTAACTAATTAGATTTCATTATCCAGATCCGGCGAGAATCCAGAAGATCGTGTTTCTCTTTTGTTGAAACGATCTCTCGCTGAGGCCGGGTTCACCACCCCATGTCATGACATGGATTCTTTACAGATAGTAAAGTTAATATAACATTATGTAATTCATGGGTGACATAGGGTGGGGGAGTTGGGGTGTTGTCTTCAAGGCCTCTGGCCGATGAGGACGGCTGATGGACGGCTTGTTCGGGGCCGAGAGCTGGGGTCTGCCCACCTGCTCCAGCTCAATTTTTACATTTTTATCTCGAAAGAGGCGACGGAGTTGGACAGGATAAGGGGAGTTGGGAAAATAGAGCTTGATTTGATGGCATCGGCCAGGATAGCCGCAGTCATCGCGGCGCTGGTGGCGCTCTGCATCTGCGCCCTGGCGGAGGGGGATGTTGAGGACGATTCAGCAGACAGCTGGCGCGAGAAGGGGCATGGGCTATTCTCGAACGGAAGTATGGAAGAGGCTCTCCAGGCTTACGACGAGGCGCTGAAGATCGATCCAGAAAACGCCACCTTCTGGCTCGACAAATCTCTTATTCACGATATCCTGGCTAGGCGATCTCGCCTGAAGGCGGTTGCCCTGTTCGACGAGGATCTGGCAGAAAACCCCGAAGATGCCCGGTCCTGGTGGGGCAGAGGCGTCGCCCTCTTTGGCCTGGAAAGGCCGGAGGAGGCTGAAGAGTCCTGGGAGAGAGCTCTTGAGATCTACGACGAGACGCTGGAGTCGGACCCCGAGGACGCCGAGGCGTGGTTTGAGAAGGCCGAGGTTCTGATCAGCCTGGGCAGAAACGGGGAGGCGATCGAGGCCTACGACCGGGCCATAGAGCAGAACTCCACGAGGTCTGCCGAGGCTGCCATGGCCAAGGCCAACCTTCTCGTGGAGATGGGACTTTATGATGAGTCCCTGGAGGCTTTCGACGAGGCCCAGGAGCTGATACCTCCAGACGACGACCAGGCGATGGGCCGCCTTTGGGGCACCAAGGCCGGTGTCTTGCGCCAGATGAACTTAACTGAGGAGGCCGAGGCGGCCGTTGCCAAGGCCGCGGAGCTGGGGGTCGGGTTCTAACCCAGCCCAATTTTTTGTGAAAACAGGAGTGGGATAAGATGAAAGGAAACTATGATCGTTTGATAGCCCTTGGCGGGCTGCAAAAGTCGGGCCTTGGGATCAGGCTAGCCATAGTCTATGCAGCGTTGGCGTTGCTTAGCATCTGTGCCCTGGCAGGGGATGGCATCGAAGAAGAAAATTCAGCAGAAAGCTGGTATCAAGAAGGCTTCGAGCTTTGGGCCGACGGTTCTCTCAGCGAGGCCATTGAGGCTTACGACAAATCTCTCTCGATAGACCCTGAAAATGGCGACGCCTGGCTGGACAAGGCCCTGATCCTCGACATTCTGGGCGATACAAGCGAGTCTCAGGAGGCCTACATAAAGGCCCTTGACGCATTTGACGAAGACCTGAAGGAAGATCCTGATGATGCATGGTCCTGGTGGGGGATGGGTGTTGCTCTTGACAGCCTGGGCAGGCAGAAGGAGGCCACAGAGGCACGAGAGAAGGCCGCTTTTATCTACAACCGGACCCTGGAAGAGAACCCCGATGATGCTGAAACCTGGTTTGATATGGCGGAAGTTTTGGTCAGCCTTTTGAGAAGAGAGGAAGCGATCGAGGCATACGGAAAGGTCGTCGAGCTGAACTCCGCAGAGGCTGACTACGCTGCGATATCCCAGGGAGTCCTGTTGCAGGAGCTTGGAAGATATGATGAGTCTTTGGAGGCCTTCGACAGGGCCATCGAGTTGATCCCGGAAAATGACACCCAAATGCTGGCCATGGTCTGGTACCATAAGGCCAATTCCCTGGATAACGGCAATAGGCCAGAGGAGGCCCTCAAGGCCTATGATATGGTCACAGTGCTCGATCCCGGGAACAAAGGGGCTTGGCTCGGCAAAGGAACCATGCTCGAAGATTTGGGCATGTACAACCAATCATTGGAGGCCTACGAAGCGGCTCTGAAGCTGGACCCTCAGCTGTTCTATGCTTGGACGAAAAAAGGCGACTCGCTGGCAAAACTTGGCCAAAACTCCGAAGCTCAGACGGCCTACGCCGAGGCTCTTGAGATCTGCGATCTGGAAATTCAGAAGGACCCCCATGACTATCGGGCCTGGCGGAATAAGGGCATATCCCTCTACAAAATGGGAGAGTACGAAGAGGCCCTCGAAGCCTACAACGAGTGCATAGAGAACTCTCCGCCCGACTTCAACTCGGTAGTGCCCGATGCATTGGTTGGAAAAGCGGATTCTCTACGAGCCCTGGGCATGAACGAGGAGGCACTGGCAGCGTATCGAGTGGCCATCGAATATTATCCGCTGGTCCCCGAGGCCTGGCAGGGGAAGGGCGAGGCCGAGCTGTCCCTGGGAAGGCGGATAGAAGCGGATCATGCCTTCATCATGGCTGAAAAGCTGGGGTATCAGGGATGACCTGACCACGCTCATATTTCATGAATTTTCTTGAGGATTGGTGATCGTTTCGCGATCGTATCTGGACGGAAAATTGGAGTGGGATGAAATGAAAATAAATCCGGGATCGTTGGAAGCCCTCATTGGGAGTGGACAGCTGAAGTTGAGCTTTGGGGCCAAGCTCGCAGTCGTCTTGGCAGGGCTCGCTATTTTGTGCGTCACTGCACCAGCGCAGGAGAATGCGTTAGATGATTGGTTGAATAAGGCCCATGAGCTGGAGTGGAGCGGCACGCCCGAAGAGACTTTGGAGGCCTACAATAAGGCCATAGAGATCGACCCCCAGAACGTCCAGGCCTGGCTCGGCAAGGGCATCGCCGAGTCGACGCTGGGATACCAAAGTGAGGCCATCGGGAGCTTCGAGAAAACCCTCGACCTCTGCGATGAGGCCATCGAAGCCGACTCTGAGGACGCAGACACCTGGTATTTCAGGGCCGAGGTTTTATTCCGCATGGGTCGAACTGAAGAGGCCCTCGAAGCGTACGATAGGGTCATCGAGATCCGACCTGGGGATTACCTGACCATGGAGAGGAAGGCTGAGTATCTCCTCGTTCTGGGAAGGTACGACGAGGCTCTGGAGACCTTCGAGGGGGCCATTGAGCTTCGACCTGCCAATGATACGGACCAGCTTGCTCTGGTCTGGTCTGCCAAGGCTCATATTCTGGAGATCTCCGGCAGATACGACGACGCCCTGGAAGCCTTGGACCGGTCCATAGATCTGGACCCTGAAAATGCATATTACAAAATAAGCAAGGGCTATGTATTCTCGGAGATGGGCAAAAGCGACGACTCCATCGCCGCTTACGATGAGGCCCTCCTGATAGATCCCAACAGCACAGCGGCCAGGAGCGCCAAGGCCTCAGAGCTGGCCCGCACCAAAAGGTACGAAGAATCTCTAGAAGCTTATGATGAGCTGTTGTCGATAGACCCTTATTCAGCCCAGGGCTGGCTTGACAGGGGAGACGTCCTGGAGAAGATGGGCCGGACTGATGAGGCGAGAGAGGCGTTCCAGAAATCTCTGGAGGCGTCGGATGAAGCCCAATCGGACGCCGCCGCGACCATGGTCGTAAGGGGCAGGGCTCTTTTCAGGCTTTCCAGGTACGATGAGGCCCTGGCGGCTTACGACGGGGCCATCGAGGGCGCTTCGCTCTCCACTCTCAAGTATTACACCTCCCAGGCATTGAGCGGAAAGGGCGATCTGCTGCGCGCCCAGGGGAAGAACGAAGAGGCAATTTTGGCTTACGATCAGGCCATCGATATCGAGCCGACGTTGAGCGAAGCCTGGCATGGCAGGGGCCTGGCGCAAAACGCTCTGGGCTGGGTGACCGAAGCTGGGTCGTCATTCTACGTGGCCGAGAAGCTGGGGTATCGGGAATGACCCAGCCAATATGCCATTTTTATAGGGTCCTTGAGGTGAACGAATGATAGGCAGATACGTCGATGACGCGGCTCTCACCAGGCCGGGATCCGGCAGAAGAGCGATGATGGCCGTCGTTTTTTGCCTGCTGACGCTGGCCTTTCAGGCGACGGCAGAGGGGGATACGGCCGAAGATCTGGTCAGAATGGGCATCGAGCTTTACCAGAACCGCTCCTATGACGAGGCTCTGGCGGCCTACGATCAGGCCCTGCTACTCTACCCCGACGATCTCCAGGCGTGGATGGGCAAGGGCCAGGTCTTAAGCGCCCTGGGAGACCACAACCGATCGCTTTTGGCCTACCAGAACGCCACCAGGATCGATCCCGGCGATCTGGAAGCCTGGTTCGGTGTGGGGTTGAACCGATTCCTATTGCAAGACCTCAACGAGTCACTGACGGCTCTGGAGATGGCCCTGGAAATAGACGGCAACTACACCAGAGCGTGGGAGCTGAAAAGCGCAGTCCTGGTCCAGATGGACAAGAACGACGAAGCCCTGGAGGCCTCCAGACGAGCCAGAATGACCACTGCATCCTCCGATACGGAGATGCTTTCGCATTCCTGGGTATCTGAGTTTTTCATACTCCGTCAGATGGGGCGCGATGACGAGGCTCTGGCGACCTTAGAGAACGCCACGACTATCGACCCCAAAAACTACGACGCTTGGATCCTCCTCGGCGAAGCCCTCCAAGGGAGGGGCGAGTACAACCGGTCGCTTGCGGCCTACGACAGCCTCCTCTCCAACATAGCTCCGACGAGCCCCCCATTCTTGGCCTTGGTCCTCATCGACAAGGGCAGCGTCCTTGTGGACATGGGCCGGTATGAAGAGGCGAGGGATCTCTACCAGCAGACGATCGACCTCAACTTCTCCGAAGAATCTCTCGACCAGTACTACCTTGGCCGGGCGGAGCTCGGCAAGGGCGTCTCCCTCCTCCGGTTCGGCGACTATGAGGAGGCCCTGGGGGCCTTCAATCGATCGATAGGGGCTGAGCCCCGGCTGGCAGACGATGCCTGGAGGGGGATCGGAGATGCCCGCATGGGGCTCGGATCCTATGAGGAGGCCCTCCAGGCTTACGATACGGCTCTGGAACTGTATCCTGAGTCCGTAAGCGCAGAACGTGGCCACGCCTGGAAGGGGAGGGGCGACGCCCTGATGGCTCTCGGACGGGAGGAGGACGCACTTTTGGCCTATGAGAACGCCTCTATCGCCTACGATCTCGCCATCGAGAGGCCGGATCAGGCAAGGCAATCGTATCCCCTCAACGGGGAGTTCTGGCAGAATCGGGGGGCTGTTCTGGAGGCTTTGGGTCTTGAGGGGCGGGCCGAGGAGGCCTATGGGAGGGCCAGGGAGCTTGGTTACGGGGGCTGAATCAAGCCAAAAATCCGAACCGTACCAAATTTTTTATACATTTACTGATGGAACAAAGAGGAGTGGGTTTGAGTGATTGGAAAAAACGGAGTGGGGAAGAGATCGTCTATCTTGGAGATTGGGCCTTTGTTTCCCCTCATTCTGGTGGCGCTGGCCGCTTTAAGCCTCTCTGCCGCGGCGGAAGATACCGCAGAGGACTGGGTGGCGAAGGGCCAGGAGCTGATGATGAACGGCTCCCTGGAGGAAGCCATTGCCGCCTACGACCGAGCCATAGATCTCGATCCCGACGATGCGGAGGCCTGGGTCGGCAGGGGCTACGCCCAGAGCAGGCTAGCCTTTCTCGCTGAGGAACCGGCCATGTACAACGAGTCTCTCCTCTCTTTTGAGAGGGCGATCGAGCTGAACCGGTCGTATTCGTCTGCCTGGAGCGGGAAGAGCTATGTTCTCTCGATCATGGAGCGGTACGATGAGGCCATCGAAGCTTACGACGCCTCACTGGAGATGGACCCACAGCAGCCGTGGGTTCTGGTCGGAAAGGCGAACGCGTTGTGGAAGCTTGGAAGACAGAACGAGTCGATGGAGGCCTACGACGCTGCCGTCGATGCTGCATCTGAAGATGTGGAGAAGGCGTTCGTCTGGTTTGAAAGGGCTCACCTCTTCGCCGAGGAGGGCGACTACAACGAGACGATGAAGGCCCTGGAGCGGGCCATCGAGCTGGCCCCTGAAGACAAGAACTTCTGGATCAATGGTGGCGTTCTCCTCTCGGCTCATTTGGGAAGGTACGAAGAGGCTCTCATCTATTTCGATAAGGGCCTTCAGATCGATCCCGAAGACGTCGACGCCTGGTTTTCCAAGGGTTCGGTCCTTCTCACGATGGAACGGTATGACGATGCCTTGACGTCTCTTGATGAGGTCACCGATCTGGACCCGAACCGCTCAGAGGCCTGGTACAAAAAGGGACAGGCTTTGGAGGCCTTGGGCAGGAGTGACGAAGCTGACTTGGCCTTTGAGCGGGCGAGAGAGCTCGGGTTCGAGGTGGCGCCATCGTCGTCATTGGCCCTTAAAAACGTCGTCTCCGTCGGGGAGGACGAGTTCATCGAGATGGCCAACGACGGAGACGAGACGGAGATCTTCGAGGGCTTAATTCTGACCATCGACGGCGCAGAGTCGGTCGTCATTCCCGACTTCACCCTCGATCCCGGTGAAAGGATCAGGTTCCACCTCGGCGAGGGCGAGAGCAACGAGACAGACGTATTTCTGAAGAGCGATCTCGATCTGGACGATATCTCCGGAAATCTGACTTTGAGAGATTCTACTGGAACGCTGGATAAGTTTGCAGCCTACTGGACGCCGGAGAAGACCTCAGAATACTGGATCGAGAAGGGACAGCAGTTACAGAGCGCCGAATCTTATGAAGACGCTCTCGATGCGCTGAATAACGCCACCGATATAGATCCTCAAAGTGCGATGGCCTGGTTCACCAAGGCTCAAATTCTCGGACAAAACCTCGGCAGGTACAACGAGTCTCTTGAAGCCTGTGAGAAAGCCATCGAGATAGAACCTGAAAATCCCGACTCCTGGCAGTTAAGAGGCCTCATCCTCATGAACCTGGGAAGGGACGAGGAGGCCCTGGCGGCCTTCGAGGAGGCGATCGAGCTTGATCCACAGAATGGGTACGCTTGGTATCTGAAAGGCAATTTGCTTCGGTATCTCGGCCGCGATACTGAGGCCGAGGAGGCCTTCGAGAGGGCTGAAGAGCTGGGGTTCACATCGCCTCTTGCGGGCATGATCGCCATCACAGAGATCGTGGCCACCGGCGAGGACGAGCTCATTGAGATCACAAACAACCTCGATGAGGCCAAAGACCTCAAAGGATGGACCCTGGTGGTCGACGAGGATGAAACGAGATCTCTGATCCTTCCCGAACACGTCCTGGAGCCTGGGGAAAATGTCAGGGTCCACTTCGGATCGGGCGAGGAGACCGGGACGGACCTCTTCATGGAGAGCGAGATAGTCCTCAATGATGCCGCCACGAGCGTCACTCTGAGGGACGAGGCCGGAAGGGTTGTCTCGTTTCTGGGGTTTGAAACCCTTCCAGATGGCGGAGTTGCGATGACCAGGGGTAGCGGGTTTGAGGACCGGCCGTCGTAGCCATAACCGGAAATATCGTGGAGCTGAGGGTGTGATATCCGACCTGGCCGCGCCCTCTCGTTCCCTATCGAGGAGGCGAGCCGTGAAACTAGGGTTGATTGTGCTGGCGATGGCGGTCGTGGTTCTGACGAGCACGGCTGGCGCCTACATTTACGAGCGATCCAAGATCGAGGGGGTGGGCTACAGAAGCCACGAGCTGGCGGCGGGGACCGCCGAAGGCGACAGCGGCCAGAAGGTGGTCCGAACGGTCTCGGGGAGCGGCAGGTTCTTCGAGCGGACGGAGTTTGAGCTCGACGGCTGCAGGGGTATCATAAACTATACTCAGGAGGTGGAGTTCGAGTACTTCCCGATAAGCTACCAGACCGGAACCTACGACCAGAAGTGGCAGGATCGGTTCTGCGTCTCCAACTATGATGCGGGGGCGGTGGTCACAGAGCAGTACTCTCAGGCGGAGCATCTGCAGAAGAACACCGATGTGAGAACCAGGTCTAGCGGCTCTGACGTCACGGGCGACCTTGCTTGTGGCATGTGCACTGGAGCCCTGGAGGCGAACTTCAACTCCAACGTCATCGGCGTCGCCCACATCGGCTGGCTCTCCAGGGACCCTAAGGCGAACGAAAAGGGGCGCCACGACGAGTACGGAAGGTCCGTCGAAGACCTGACGGGGGTCTTCTCCATCGAGAAGTTCATCCAGCTCTGGGGGAACGATACCTGCGGGACCGTCAGCGCCGATTGGCTTCCATGCATCTGATAAGTGCCGAACGACCGAGGGACGAAGTCAATTTTATGGCCATCTTTGAATGACAAAAAAAGTGGGGTGGGGAGTGAGATGAAAGGAAAAACCGGATCGTTAGCGGCCGTCAGCAGGCTGCCGAAGATGAGAACAAGCGCCAGGTCCGCTATCGCTCTGATCGCTTTGATTGCGCTCTGCAGCTGCACCCTGGCGCAGGAGAATACGGCAGAGGACTGGTACAGAGAAGGCATCGAGCTGTACCACCAAGAATCTTTTGAAGAGGCGCTCGAAGCGTTCAACCGTTCTCTGGAGATGAATCCGCAGTACTTCGATGCCTGGTTGTACAAGGGCGCAGCCCTCAACATGCTGGCGTTCAAGTTCTACGGACAGAACAGAGTCGAGATATTCGAAGAATCTTTGAACGCTTACGACAGGGCCATAGAGATAAACCCCAACAATGCTTCAGCTTGGGCTTTCAAAGGTCATGCGCTCGATAATATGGCCTGGTCCACTGATGATCCCTCCAGGTTCAACCAGTCCCTCCAGGCCTTCGACAAAGCCCTTGAGTTAGACCCCAAAGATGCAGGTAACTGGCATGGAAAAGGGGTTACGTTGATCCATTTTGCTCAGGACAAAGAGTTCCAGTCTGGCATCAGGACCGAAGAGGTCGAAGGGATGCTCGATGAGGCTCTCGCCAACATTAACAAAGCCATCGAGATAGATCCGGAGACTCCAGGAGCATTGGTGAACAGGGCGAGCCTCCTGGAGACGATGGGCAAACACGATGAGGCCCTCGAAAGCGCCAACTCGACTCAAGATCTGGCCAACATCTGGTACAACAGGGCAACAGTCCTTCGAAACGAGGGAAAGTTCGATGAAGCTCTAGATGCCTACGACAAGGCCATCGAGCTGGACCCCCAGCACCTTGAGGCCAGGATCGATGAAGGTCTCATCTTCCTGGTCATGGGCAAATTCAACGAATCGCTTGCAGCTTTTGATGAGGCCTTGACGATCGATCCCAACAGCTCTTACACATGGATCGAGAAAGGTCTGGTTCTCAGCAGAATGGAGCGGTTCAACGAATCTCTCAAGGCTTACGAAGAGTCCCTCAAGATCGACCCGATCAACCCTTCTGCCCTGGCTGGCAGAGGTTTTGTTCTTAGTCAGATGGGTAGGTATGACGAAGCTGTACAGGTTTTCGATAAGGTCATCGAAATCGATCCAGCTTACTTGAACATCGGAGGGGTTTGGTTTGCCAAGGGAGAAGCACTTGATAAACTGGGCAGGCACGACGAAGCTGTTACAGCTTACGAAAACGCCCTTTCGGCATATGACAGAGAACTGGAAATATATCCCGGCGTGGCCAAATTTTGGGCTGACAAGGGCGAGGCATTGAAGGCTTTGGGTCGTCAGGCCGAGGCGGAGGAGGCCTTCGCTCGGGCCGAGGAGCTGGAACGAGGGAGCTGATCAGCCCATAAAATTTTTTTACCATCATATCTGTATGATAAAATATGGGGTGAATTGACTTGAAAGGAAAAACCAGATTGTCGTCGGGCCTCAGCAGGCCATCGAAGTTGAGCACAGCGGCCAGGCTCGCCATAGTTTTCGCGGCTTTTGCGATGCTCTGCGCCTGTGTTACGGCACAGGAGGATACTTCAGGATACTGGATGAATAAGGCCCAAGAGCTGATGGATAACGAGTCCTATGAAGAAGCCCTGAGGGCGTATGACAGCGCCATAGAGCTCGATCCAGAAGATGCTAGAATCTGGATGGGCAAAGGCGATACCCAATCACGAATGGGTGACTATAACGAATCCCAGAAAACCTACGAAAATGCGTTGGATCTCATCAACGAATCCCTGGAAGCAAACCCGCTGGATGCAGAGGGCTGGTTTGTGAAAGGAGAGCTCCTTGATAGGTTGTATAGGTATGATGAGGCCCTCGAATCTTATAATATGTCGCTGGAGATAGATCCAACGGACAAAGAGGTCTGGTTGAACACGGGCAATACTTTTTCGAAAATAGCTGCATCTCAGACGCAGGGCCCTGAACGCATCAGAGCCTTTGAAGACTCAATCATTGCTTATGGCGAGGCCATCAAGATCGATCCGGATTACGGGAATGCCTGGATGGGGAAGGGCTACTCTCTTTACTACCTGGCCGCGTTCAACAAGAATCTCAGCAAGTACGACGAGTCTCTGAAGGCGTTTGATCGAGCCATCGAGCTGATACCAGACAATGATACAAGGAACCTCGCTTTGGCCTGGGTTGGCAGGGCCGTTGCTCTCTCGGACATTAGCGATGCCCTCGAAGATGCTGGTAGGCAAGATGAGGCTAAAGCCAGCCGTGAGGAGGCTTTGGAGTCCTATGATAATGCAATAGAGCTCGATCCAAACTTCACGGGCCTGGAGGCTCAGCTAGATAAAGCCGACATTCTGGCTAGCCTAGGCAGGTATAATGAATCCCTTGATGCGTTCGATAAGCTCATCGAGATTTTGCCTGCCAACGAAACCTTGTA
>ERZ795048.769-NODE-769-length-32192-cov-6.652363_pt1 | contig 32192 bp, 32 predicted proteins | sample MGYA00375132_ERZ795048 | MGnify/ENA primary metagenome ERZ795048 (study PRJEB30177, sample SAMN05720225) | activated sludge metagenome | isolation source: Anaerobic digester | place: Hong Kong | collected 2014-12-17 ... | reverse complement strand
GGCCGAGGTCCTCGTCGATCGCTTCGACCTCTTCGCCCAGCTCGCCCAGTTCATCCTCGGCGTCGGAGATCGCATATGCGACATCCTCCAGGATTTCGGAGATGGCCTTGATGAGTTTTGTCTCTTTGTTGTCTTCCAGTTCCATGCCCTCGATGAGTCCCTTCAGGTGGGCAACTTTTTCAGTGATGTTCATAAACGGAAACCTCCATACTTCTTTTTTTAAGGTGGAAAACGCGTTGTTTTTCGGAGTTAGTATGCCCGGAAATCAGGCTCTTTCCATATATTCGCCGGTGCGGGTGTCGACACGGATATGATCGCCCTCGTTGATGAAGAGCGGGACCTTGATCTCGGCGCCGGTTTCGACGACGGCGGGTTTCGTGACGTTGGTGGCGGTGTCGCCGCGGACGCCGGGTTCGGTGTGAGTGATCTCAAGCTCGACGAAGGTCGGCGGTTCGACGCCGAAGATGTTGCCCTTGTAGGACATGACCTTGCAGTCCATGTTTTCAAGAACAAATTTGAAGTTGTCTCCGAGCGTATCTTTGGAAATCGGGATGGTCTCGAAGCTTTCCGGGTCCATAAAATAATAGAGATCGCCGTCGTTGTAAAGATACTGCATATCTTTTCTCTCGATATAAGCGGACGGGAATTTGTCGGCCGGATTGAAGGTATGCTCGACCACGGCGCCGGAGATCACGTTTCTGATCTTCGTGCGGACGAAAGCGGCACCCTTGCCCGGCTTGACGTGCTGGAATTCGATGATCGAGTATACGTTTCCCTCCATCTCGAAAGTAGCGCCGTTTCTGAAATCGCCGGCAGAAATCATAATTTTACCTCCTAATTATAAATACGCGGAATTCAACATTTAAATTCTATCCGATTTTTGCCTGTTTTGCAATACTTTTGCGCATGAAAATATGGTTGGGAACGCCTTGACGGCCTGATTTTTCTATAAAACCGGAAAAAACGCCCCGCGAAAAAGCCCTCACAGCCGGATTAATTTTTTTTCGCTCCCGGTGATGATGTCGCAGCCGCCCTCGGTGACCTGAACAATATCCTCGATCCGCACGCCGAAACGGCCCTCGAGATAGATGCCCGGCTCCACACTCATAACGAGGCCCGGAACGGTGATGTCCTGACAGGTCGGCGAAAAACGAGGGTCCTCGTGGATTTCAAGGCCCAGCGAATGCCCAAGCCCGTGGCCGAATTTGCCCTCATAGCCGGCCCCGTAGATCATGTTGCGGGCGACGGCGTCGATCTCGTCGCAGGGGACACCGGCGCGCACGGCGGCTTCGGCGGCGGTCTGTGCCCGAAGGACGAGTTCATAGACCGATTCCTGTTCCTCCGTGATTTTGCCGACGGCGACCGTTCTCGTCATATCGGAACAGTAGCCGTTGACGGAGGCGCCGAAATCCATCGTGACGAAGTCGCCCTCTTTGACGACGTTCGTCCCCGGAACGGCGTGCGGCATCGAACCGTTGGCACCGGCGGCGAGGATGGTATCAAAAGCGAGGCCGGTCGCGCCATGCTTCAGCATATGGAAATCCAATTCGAGCTGCAAATCCTTTTCGGAGAGGCCGGGTTTAATCGTCTCCAGCATATAAAGAAACGTCCGATCGGTGATGGCTTGAGCCGCGCGGATCTGTTTCATCTCGTCGGGGCTCTTGACCCGGCGCTGATTCAAAATGATGCAGTTGAGGCGCGGATCGTCCTTCATATCAACGTTCAGCACGCGGCGAAGGCTGAAGAGCTTTTCAACCGTCATGTAGCCCGATTCGATGCCGACGGTTTTCACATGGTACTCCTCGAAGTAGTCGTTGAGCTGCGAGGTCAGGTTGCCCATCAGAACGACATGCGCATCGGTGATCGTGCGGGTGCCTACTTCGATGTAGCGGGAATCCAGAAAGATGGTCGCGTCATCCCTTGTGACGAGCAGCACGCCCGCGCTGGAGTTGAATCCGGTGTAATATCTGCGGTTGACGGCCGAATCGATAAATGCGGCGTCCAGATCCTCCGGGAGTTCCCCGGCAAGGCGTTTGATTCTGTCCATAAGATGCCTCCATAAGATGCGTTTATTCGATGATAAAACGCTCCAGCCAGCGTTTCATGCGGAAAAAGGTCGTCTCCTCCGGCCGGATGGGCTTGGTCAGAAAGACCTTTGCGCCGAAGTACCTGCCGCCGATGAGATCCGTGAAGAGCTGATCCCCGACGACGACGGTATCCTTCGGCGGGACGCCCAACAGCAGACACGCCCTGCGGAATCCGTAGGGGAGCGGCTTTCTCCCGTTTTCGACATAGGGCAGGCCGAGTTTTTTTGCGAAAGGCGCGATCCGTTCGGCGCTGTTGTTGGAGACGATGACCATCGGGAATCCGGCCGCCTGCATTTTGGCGATCCACTCCGGCACGCCCTTGAGCGGTTTCTGGGAGCCGTGGATGGAGAGGGTGTTGTCGACGTCAAGGATCAGCGCCTTTCCGCCGACGGCGCGCACATTCTCCGGCGTGATGCCGGTGACTCTGCGGAAACGGTGTTTCGGCCGGTAAATGGCCATCCTTCTCCCTCCTTTTCTATCAATTTTTTCCGGATGGAAACAAGAAAGCGGACGGCAACCGCCATCCGCCTTCCGCGTAAGCTATTAATATTTGCGCTTCCGGGCGGCCTCGGATTTCTTTTTGCGTTTTACCGAAGGCTTCTCGTATGCTTCTCTCTTTCTGACTTCCGCGAGGACGCCAGAGCGAGCGCACTGACGTTTAAAACGTCTGAGAGCGCTGTCCAAAGACTCGTTTTCTTTGACATGAATTTCTGCCATTACCTGATTTCCCTCCTTCGCCTCAAAGGCCGGAGTTAAAGGGCGTTTTGCCCTCCGTACATAAATGTAACGGGATTATTATATTACTTGCGTTCTTGCGTGTCAAGTGGAAATCCCGCCGAAAAGATTTTTTCCTCTGCCGGAAATTTGAAGATTCGACAACCGCGGAGATTTATTTTGCCACAAGGTTGACGAGCTTGCCGGGCACGCAGATTTCCTTGACGACGGTCTTTCCGTCGAGTTGATCGGCGACGGCGGCTTTGGCGGCGGCAAGCGTCGCTTCCTCGCCGGCATCCGCGTCGATCGTGATGTGGGCTTTGATCTTTCCACAGATCTGGACCACGATCTCAACGATTTTTTCGACGCATTTTTTTTCGTCGTACTGCGGCCATGGCTGTTTGCAGAGCAGCTCCTTGCCACCGAGGATCTGCCAGAGTTCCTCGGTGACGTGCGGGGCGAACGGATTGAGCAGGGTGAGCAGGAGCTTATATTCTTCCTCCGTGACGGAGCCGGAGTCGCTGAGGTCGTTGAGCAGCGTCATCATCGCGGCGATCGCGGTGTTGGCCTTGAGGCTGTCGATGTCCTCGCCGACCTTTTTGATCGTGCGGTGGAATTCGCCCTCAAACTGCGGGCGGATGACGCCGGGGGTCATGATATCCTGCAAGGCCCAGATGCGGTCGAGGAAGCGCTTGCAGCCCTTGATCGAGCTGGTGCTCCATGGGGCGGCCTTCTCGAAATCGCCGATAAACATCTCGTAGAGACGCAGCGTGTCGGCGCCGTAGTCGCGGATCACATCGTCCGGGTTGACCACGTTTCCGCGGGATTTGGACATCTTCTCGCCGTTCTCGCCGAGGATCATGCCGTGGCTCGTGCGTTTGGCGTAGGGCTCCGGGCAGGAGACGACGCCGATGTCATAGAGGAATTTATGCCAGAAGCGGGAGTAGAGCAGATGCAGCGTGGTGTGCTCCATACCGCCGTTATACCAGTCGACCGGAAGCCAATAGTCGAGGGCCTCCTTGGCGCTGATGCCGTCCGCGCAGTGCGGGTCGCAGTAGCGCATGAAGTACCAGCTTGAGCCGGCCCACTGAGGCATCGTATCGGTCTCGCGTTTTGCGGGCCCGCCGCAGCAGGGACAGGTGGTGTTGACCCAGTCGTCCATTTTGGAGAGCGGGCTCTCGCCGGTATCGGTCGGCTCGTAGGATTCCACGTCCGGGAGCAGAAGCGGCAGCTCCGATTCCGGAATCGGCTGCCAGCCGCATTTCTCGCAGTAGACCATCGGAATCGGCTCGCCCCAGTATCTCTGGCGGCTGAAGACCCAGTCACGGAGCTTATAATTGACCTTCGGGCGGGCCTTGCCTTCTTTTTCGAGGAATTCCGTGACGGCTTTTTTCGCCTCGGCGACGCTCATGCCGTCGAGGAAGCCAGAATTGACGAGGATGCCGGTGGCGCAGTCGGTGAACGCCTCTTTTTCGACGTCGCCGCCCTTGACGACCTCGACGATCGGCAGGCCGAACTTTTTGGCGAAATCCCAGTCGCGGGTGTCGTGCGCCGGGACCGCCATGATGGCGCCGGTGCCGTAATTCATCAGCACATAATCGGAGACGAAGATCGGGATCTCGCGGCCGTTGACCGGGTTAAAAGCCCGGACGCCCCGGAGTTCGACGCCGGTCTTATCCTTAACAAGCTCGGAGCGTTCAAAATCGCTCTTTGCGGCGGCCTGCTGCTGATAGGCGCGGATCTCGTCCATGTTGGCGATCTTCGGCGCCCATGTTTCGATATAGGGATGCTCCGGCGAGATGACCATATAGGTGGCGCCGAAGAGGGTGTCCGGCCGGGTGGTGTAGACGGTCAGGACGTCGCCGGCGGTGGTGGTGAAATCGACCTCCGCGCCGGTGCTCCGGCCGATCCAGTTGATCTGGCTCGTCTTGACGCGCTCGATGTAGTCGACGGTAGAGAGGTCGTTGATCAGGCGGTCGGCATATTCGGTGATTTTGAGCATCCATTGACTCTTGACCTTGTGGACGACCGGGCTTCCGCAGCGTTCGCAGACGCCCTCGACGACCTCCTCGTTGGCGAGCACGCACTTGCAGCCGGTGCACCAGTTGACGGACATCTCCTTTTTATAGGCGAGGCCGTGCTTATAAAGCTGAAGGAAAATCCACTGTGTCCATTTATAATAACTTGGGTCGGTCGTGTTGATCTCGCGGTCCCAGTCGAACGAGAAGCCCAAGGATTTGAGCTGTTCCTTAAAATGGGCGATGTTCTGTTTCGTGACGATTTTCGGATGGATGTGGTTTTTGATGGCGAAGTTCTCGGTCGGCAGGCCGAAGGCGTCCCATCCCATCGGATAGAGGACGTTGTAGCCCTGCATCCGCTTCTTTCTGGCGACGAGGTCGAGCGCCGTATAGGAGCGCGGATGGCCGACGTGCAGCCCCTGTCCGGACGGATAGGGGAACTCGACCAGCGTGTAATATTTCGGCCTCGAATAGTCGTTCACCGCGGCAAACGGCTTCTGCTCATCCCAGACCTTCTGCCACTTTTTTTCGATCTCCGCAAAATCGTACCCTTTCATTCTGATGCCTCCAAAAAAACAGGTCTCGGCAGCGCGGGCCGCCGGTTCTCTTACCAAAATCCGCCCCGCCGGGACCGGAAAAACAACTCCGTGCCGACGGGGGGCAAAAAATTCAAAAATGCGCACCCGGAACAGTTCCGCCCGGTTTTTATTTTTCGGCGGGCTTCTCCGGCTCTTCCTGCTTGAAGCCGACCTCTTCCACCTTCGCGTCGCTCCAGAGGCGCTCCAAGGAATAGAATTGCCTCGTCTCCTCGTAAAAGATGTGGACAATGACGTCCGCGTAATCCATCAGGACCCATTTCGCGGAGGAGTATCCCTCGATTCTTCTCGGAGAGATGCCGTCCTCATGGCCGAGCCGGAAATCGATCTCGTCGGCGAGCGCCTGAACGAGACTCGAGTTGTTCGCCGAGGCCAGCACAAAATAGTCGCCCAGCGAGCTGATTTCTTTTATTTTAAGCACGCGGATGTCCGTGGCCTTTTTGCCGTCAAGGATGGTCGCAATTTTTTTGGCAAGTTCATAGGATTCCATAATTTACTCCCTTTCTTCATCCGGGCGGGTGACGATGACGTCCCGATATTCTTCCAGAAGGTCCTCGGTTTCCTTTGTGACCGGAAGTCCCTTCTTCCGGAGATCGCCGGCGATCCACTGAATCGAGTAGGCAAGCGCCTTCTCAGGCTTCTCCTCGGTCAGATTCCGCAGCCAGACGCTGCCCGGATAGTCCCGGTCGTCGCTCGTGAGATCCGCCATATAGACCGTCTTCTCGAGCGGGGACATGCCGCCCCTGCCGGAGGTGTGGTAGCGCACGGCATTGAGGATATCTCCGTCCGTCACGCCGAGCTTGTCCCGTATGTAGACGAAGCCGGCGGCGGAGTGCCAAAGGGCGGGGGAGGTTTCCAGATTCTTGTCGAAAATTATACCACCCGCCCGAGCCGTTTGCAACTGCTCTTCCGGGGAGCTGCATTTGCAGATGTCATGGATAAGTCCCGCAAAGCCGGCCTTTCCGGGATCGGCGCCGTATTTCGGCGCGAGCAGGAGGGCCCGCTCGGCGACGAGCAAGGAATGGCGCATCCGCTTCTCCGACAGCCGCTCCCGGAGCAGATTCATGACCTTTTCCGTGTCCAGTTTGCAATATTCGGAACAGTTTATACGATTTGTCAAATTTTCCACAAATTTTTCTCTTTTCTTACAAGGGATGACCGACCGCGCGGGAATCAGGAACCCGACTCGGCGGAGGTCTCTTCGGCTTCGGAGGCGGGCTCCTCCGGATAGGTTGCGATGGATTCGATCAGCGCCGTTTTATAGTAGCCGCGGCCCTCGTCGACCGTCGTGAGGTCGCCGTTTTCGATCCGGAAGGTGACGTAGAACCAGTCGTCGTAGGCGCCCTTAAAATTGACTTGGAGGATGCCGTTTTCCCGCAGGAGGATCGAATCGAAGTAGCCGGCATTTTCGGCGATCTCGTCGAGCTTTTCTTCGCTCGCGTTGGGGTAATATGTTTCGAGCAGGGTCTCGGTCAGGCCGTTGTAGTAGATGTCGTTGACAAAGTCCGCGCCGGCGGGGTAGGCTTTCAGATCGGAACGGTGCAGGTCGTCGCGGGCGCCGTATTCGCGGAATTCACCGTCCTCATAATAGAACCAATAGGGCTTCAGCGTCGGTTCCTCTGCGGCGGATTCTTCCTCATCGACGTAGCGGTCGTAGGAGAGATCCCAGGCGGTGAAATCGCCGTCTTCGCTCTGTGTAAAGTTCCGAACCTTTCCGGAGAGAGCGGGCTGATAGACCTTGCTGTTCTCCACGCCGAAGATGTAGGTGAGGCCCATGTCTCCGCTTTGGTTGATCAGGACGAGCGCGCCGCCCGGGAGTTCGGCCAGTTCCGGGTAGGTGTAGCTGCCCAATTCGAGCATCTCGACGGCATAATCCTTCGTCACGAACCATGCGCTCCCGACAAAGCCGCCGTTTGCGTCCGTGGTACCGGATTCCGCCGTGAAGCCGAAGGCCTCATACGTGCCGTCCCCGTCGAAATCGCGGCATTCAAACCAGAGAATGCTGCCCTCGGCGTAGCTTTTCAGCACGGTGCGAAGCGCGTCCTCCGTGCCGGAATCGTCCGATTCCGCCGTCATAGGTTCCACCTTGCCGACAAACTTGTCGAGCAGGCCCGTGTAGCCGTCCCGGAGCTCGGCGAATTTTCCGGAGCATCCGACGAACAGCAGCGCGAGCACGGCGGCGGCGATGAGCACGGATATCAGTTTCTTGAGCATGTAAGTTCCTCCTGTTGGGGAAAATGGTTACGGCACGATGAATTATAAGCAGTATAGACCATGTTCCCAGATATATTCCGCCACGTCCTCCGGGACGGCATAGGAGATGTCCTCTCCTTCGCGCACTTTTTCCCGGATTTGGGTGGATGAAATTTCGCAGACGTCGGTCGGCAGGATTCTCACCTCGGCGCCCTCGCTCATCAGCTCGCCGGCCTTGGCGGTCAGGGCGCTCTCCTCCTCCCAAGTTCTCGGCACGCAGACCAGCACCGCCCTTTCGGCGATGCGGTGCCAGTTGTGCCAATCCTCGAAGGAGAGCAGCATGTCGCCGCCGACGAGGAGACAGAACTCATCCTCCGGATAGAGCTCCGAGAGCTCCTCCAGTGTGTCGGAGGTATAGCTTGGGCCTCCCCGCCGGATCTCCAGATCACTGACCTCGATGCGCGGGTCGCCCGCGAAGGCGATCCGGCACATGGCAAGGCGATCCTCGGCCGGGGCAAGCTGCGGGGCATCCTTATGCGGCGGCAGAAAATTCGGGATAATCAGCAGCCGGTCGGGATTCATCTCTTCCAGAAATGTTTTTGCGGCGTTGATGTGCCCGTTATGCACGGGATCGAAGCTGCCGCCGAAAATTCCGGTTTTCAAAGCGAGCCTTCCTTTCAGCCGTTCAAAACGAGTTTCGGTTCCTTCAGGTTTCGCTTGTAGACGACGAAGCGGCGACCGATGACCTGCACCGGCTCGCAGCCCGGAATGGCCGCCAGCGCAAGGGCAACGGCCTCTTTTGAAGAGACCGGCGAGGTCTCCAGTACGGAGACCTTAACGAGCTCCCTCGCCTCCAGCGCCTGTGCGAGGTTCTGAATGATGTTTTCGTTGACACCCTCCTTGCCGATCTGAAGGACCGCGGGGATGCCGTTTGCAAGTCCGCGCAGAAATGCGCGCTGTTTGGCAGTAATCATAGACAACCTCTCTTTTTCTCTTATAAAAATACAAAAATTAGGAATTTTCATTATTAAAAATTATAACATCTTCGGCTGGGGCGTCCTATGCCGGAGGCGTTTCAGGGGAATCGTTTTTTATGCGGAAGATTTTTTGTCGATTCCTGTTGGAAGAGCACCGCAAGATTCCTGAGCGCGGCGGCAGGTGCCCGTCCGTCCGGAAACGAAACCTTCGCTGAAGAGACGATAAAAGAAGATTTTACGGAATTTGCGGAGCGGGATGGGGTTCGGATTCCCGGAGAAGCAGCTCCGTGAGATTTCTGAGCGCGGCGCCTCTGTGGCTGACGGCGTCTTTTTCCTCCGGGGGAAGCGCGGCGAAGCTCTTTCCTTTATAAAGAAAAATCGGATCGTAGCCGAAACCGCCGCCGCCGTCCTTTTGAAAGGCGATCGAACCGTTGCAGCGGCCCTCGGCCAATAGGATTTTGCCGTCCGGTCGGCAGAGTGCGATGGCGCAGGCAAAATGCGCGCCGCGTTTTTCGGCCGGAACGCCGTCGAGCGCCCGGAGCAGCTTTTCCATGCACATGTCCGGCGTGCCGTGTTCTCCGGCATACCGCGCGGTATAGACGCCCGGCGCGCCGCTTAGACAGTCGACGCAGAGCCCGCTGTCGTCGCCGATTGCGGGCAGCCCGGAGGCTTTGCAGACGGCCTTTGCTTTTAGAACGGCATTTTCCGCGAAGGTGGTGCCGGTCTCCTCGATCTCGTCGGGGCAGCCGGCCTCCTCGGCGGAGACGGCCTCGTATCCCAGCGGCGCGAGCATCCGGCGGAACTCCGCCAGTTTGCCGCGGTTATGTGTTGCGATGATGATGGTCTCCATAATTTGATCTTTCTTTTACAAAAATGTTTTTGCTTTCTTAAAATATACCCGGTTTCGCCCTGAAAAGAGCTTTCCGGATCATGCCGGCGGGCCGTCGTCTTTGGGAATTTCGATCTTCGTCGAAGCTCTTTTTCACGCCGGAGTCCGCATTCCGCAGTTTCCGGCCGCGGAACTGAAAATCCGATCCGCGGCCCTTGGCGGGATACGGTCCGGAGTCTTTTCGCTTGCGCGGGACGAATTTCCGAAATCATTCATTTCAAGAAACGTCTCTTGTTTTATTTTTCCTCCGCGGCGAAGAGCGCCTTTGAGAACTCCTCCGGGTTGAAAGGCTGCAAATCGTCCGCCTGCTCGCCGACGCCGATGAAGCGGATCGGGATGCCGAGCTCCCGGCGGATGCCGATCACAACGCCGCCGCGCGCCGTGCCGTCGAGCTTCGTCAGCACGATGCCGGTAAGGCCGCAGGCGTTTTGGAATTCCCGCGCCTGATTGAGCGCGTTCTGGCCGGTGGTGGCGTCGAGAACCAGCAGCGTCTCGACCGGGCACCCTTCGGCCTCCTTCGCGATCACGCGGCCGATCTTGGAAAGCTCGTCCATCAGGCCCTTTTTGGTATGCAGTCGGCCGGCGGTGTCGCAGATGACGACGTCGGCTTTCCGGGCTTTTCCGGCGGCGATCGCGTCGAAGACCACAGCGGCCGGGTCGGAGCCCTCGGTATGTTTGATCAGCTCGGCGCCGGAGCGTTCCGCCCAGACCTCAAGCTGCTCGATGGCCGCCGCGCGGAAGGTATCCGCCGCCGCCATCACGACCTTTTTTCCGGATTCCGCGTAGCGCTTCGCAATCTTGCCGATGGTGGTGGTTTTGCCCACGCCGTTAACGCCGATCATCAGGATAATCAACGGATGTCCCTCCGGCATCGGTTCCGCGCCGGAAAGCATCTCCGCAATGATCTGCTGCATGGCCTCCCGGGCCTGCTCCGGCTCGGTGATATGCTCTTCCTTTACCCTTTTGCGGAGCTCGTCGCAGACCGCGGAGGCGGTTGGGACGCCGGCGTCCGCCAGAAGCAAGGCTTCCTCCAGCTCGTCATAAAAGGAATCGTCCAGCTTCGAGGCGGAAAACACGTCGTCGAAGCGCTCCTTCATCGAATCTCTGGTCTTTTTGAGTCCGGCGCTGATTTTGGAAAAAATACTCATAGAACAATCCTCTTAAATATGAAATGATAGAAAAACGAAAACCGTGTCCGCGCGCTTATTTTGGGGCAGAACCGAAAGAAGCAATCTCCCTCGGCGCATTTCGTCCGGGCGCGGAAATCTGTTTCGGAACAGTCCTTCGAGGCAAGGCGGCGAGCCATGTTTTGCCGGTCCCCTTTGGAAAACCAAAGTTTTTTGACGAGCCTGTCGGCGTCGGCAGGATACCGTATTTTTCCGAACCGCTGAAAAAGGCTTAAATCTTAGTAAATCTGTCGTGCGGCCGGGTGGTGAATTTTGCCGGCCCCCTTTTGGAAAACCAGAGTTTTTTGGGGTAGGCCCGCCCGCATGACGGGACACCGTATTTTTACCCAGCCGCTTAAAAATGCTTAGATATTTCTGTAAACCTCTCTGCGGTCGGGCGGCAGAATCAATCCTTTTCCGGGGCTTCCGGGCATTACTGCCGCAAATTCATCTCCATCCACTGTTCGCGAGAGATCAATACCTGCCGCGGCTTGCTGCCCTCAAATGGTCCGACAATGCCTTTTTCTTCCATCTGGTCGATGATGCGGGCGGCCCGCGCGTAGCCGAGCTTCAGTTTGCGCTGCAACAGGGAGGTGGAGGCCTGTCCCATTTCGACTACGCATTCGATGGCCGCCGGGAGCATATCGTCGTCGTCCGAAGTGCCGTCGCCGTCCTCGTCGGAACCGTCGGCGGAGCGTTTCGCGCCCTTTTCGACGGCGGCGTTCTTCTCGATTTCCTCCTGAATGTGCTCGTCGTAGGCGGCGGGTTCGTCGCCTTTGATAAAGGCCACCACGTCCTCGACCTCGTTGTCGCTGACGAAGCACCCTTGGATGCGCTGCGGTTTCGGCGAGCCGACCGGGCTGAAGAGCATATCGCCGCGCCCGAGCAGCTTCTCGGCGCCGCTGCCGTCCAAAATTGTGCGGCTGTCGACGTAAGAGGAGACCGCGAAGGCGATGCGGCTCGGAATATTCGCTTTGATGATGCCGGTGATGACGTCGACGGAGGGCCGCTGCGTCGCGATGACGAGATGCATGCCCGCCGCGCGCGCCATTTGGGCGAGACGGCAGACCGCGTCCTCGACCTCGTTCGGCGCGACCATCATCAGGTCGGCCAACTCATCGATGATGATGACGATCTGCGGCATCGGCTGCAAATCCTCTCTCATCTCGGCGAGCTTGTTGAATCCGGTCAAATCGCGGACGCCGTTGTCCGCAAAAAGCTTATATCTGCCCAGCATCTCCGAGACCGCCCAGTTGAGCGCTCCGGCCGCTTTTCGCGGATCCGTGACAACCGGGACCAGCAGATGCGGGATGCCGTTGTAGACGCCGAGCTCGACGACCTTCGGGTCGATCATCAGGAGGCGCACCTCGCCCGGTGTCGCTTTATAGAGCAAGCTGACGATCATCGAGTTGATGCAGACCGATTTTCCGGAGCCGGTGGCGCCGGCGATCAATAGATGCGGCATTTTGGCGAGGTCGGCCAGCATGATGCGGCCGGTGATGTCCTTGCCAAGCGCGACGGAGAGCTTGCCCTTGGCGCTTTGGAATTCGCCGGAGTCGATGATCTCGCGGATGCTGACGACGGCGATGTTTTTATTTGGAACTTCGATACCGACGGCGGCCTTATTCGGAATCGGCGCCTCGATCCGGACTCCGGCGGAGGCCAGATTCAGCGCGATGTCGTCGGCGAGGTTCGTGATTTTGCTGATTTTAACGCCGGCGGAGGGCTGAAGCTCATAGCGCGTGACGGCGGGGCCTCTTGAAATGTTGATGACCCTCGTCTGTACGCCGAAGCTGTTGAGCGTATCCACCAGCAGATCGGCGTTTTGTTTCAGCTCCAGCGTGACGTCGCCGGATTCGGTGCGGGCGATCGGCTTGAGCAGGTCGACCGGCGGGAAGCGGTAGACGCGCGTCTCAAGGTCGTCCGCCGTATCGACGGCAAACTCGCGTTCCGCTTTTTCAAGCGCGTGTTTTTCGTCCTTTTTCTTATTTTCATCCTGTAAAGCGGCGCGCTGGATCAGTTGTTCCAGTTCCGCGGAGGTTTTCGCCCCATCGCTGGTCGAGATCTCCGCCGGGATACCGGAGGCGACGGCATTTTTCAGCACCTCGGCCTCTTTTTCCGCAACAAGCTGTTCCGGCGTCACAATCTTGAAGCCGTTGGTCACGACGGCCTTTTCGTTCCGGAGAGGGGAGGGCGCGGCGGTCGCTTTGGCAAACGTATAGGTGGCGGCCGTGGGCGCGGCGGTTCCGGCGGAGGCCGGAGAGGTCCGCGCGGGGATGTCGCCGTCGAGCGGGATGTCGATCACGCGGTCGCGGTTCCCGGAGAAGGTTCCGGAGGGAGACGTACCGGCCGCCGCGCCGAGGAGCCTGCCCTTCGCGTCTTGCGTCGGGTCGGCGCAGCGCTTCGGCGAACGGACCGGATGTTGCGGCAGCGGGTCGTCGAGCGGGATGTCGATCACGGCGTTGGCGTCCGGCTGCATCCGCGCGTGTTCCACCTGTTCGGTATAGACGTCGCGTACTTTTTTTCCGGCCTCCTTGGTTCCACGGGCAAGCCCCGCGAGCGTGGTGCCGGTAATCAGCATGAGCATCACAAAAATCAGAATGGAGATGGTGATCTTCGCCCCGCTCTCACCCAAAAAGAGGTAGAGCGGCACGCCGAGAATCACCGAGAAAAATCCGCCGCCGTGGAGTTCTTTTCCGTTTTGAAAAAGAGTTTTTACAATGGTGAAGAAGCCGTCCTCCGGGATGCCGTCTTTCATAAAAATGGTGGTGGCGGCGCAGATGAGGACGATCAGCCCCAGCACCTCCCAGACCTTTGCGGAGGAGGAGAAGCTCGGGCGTTCCAACGTATTCATGACGGCAAGATACAGGAAGAGCGGCCCGATCAGATAGGCGCACCATCCGAACATTCCAAAAAGGAATCCATGCAGCTCCGCCCAGAAATTCTCGCCGGTCACGATGGTCAGCGCGATAAAAAACACGCCGAACGCAAGGAACAGAATTGCGAAGAGCTGTTTGCGCGAGGAGGCCTGTTCCTCCTGTTTTGCCGCGGAGACGCCCCGTTTTGCGGAGGAAGTTTTCTTTTTCGTGCTTTTTTCGGCCAAGTTGTCACCCCGTTTCGTCATGGCCACTGTCGGTTTCTCAGAGGGAGAAAAGCATGCTGCCCGTCGCGTTTTCGTAGATGCCGGCCCCGACGGTCAGAATACCGAGGGCCAGCATGTACCAGGCAAAATATGTAAACCGGTCGTTCTCGACCAGCAGTTTGACAAGTTTAATCGCGAGGAGGCCAAACACCAGTGAAACGGCCATGCCGACGATGGCGGCCGTCCAGTTGATCGCCACATTTCCGGAGAGCGCCTCCGGGATCTCAAGCAAGTTGGCGGCAAGGACCGCCGGCATGCCGAGGATAAAGGAATAGGCCACCGCATATTCCCGCGAGAGCCCGCAGAGCAGCCCGACGGAGATCGTGGAGCCGGAGCGGGAAAGTCCCGGCAGCGGCGCGATCGCCTGCGTGATGCCCACGGCGAGGGCGTCGGTCTTCGTCATGGTTTCGGCGTCCTTGTGGCCTTTGACGCAGTGTCCCGAGAGGAACAGCAGCGCCGCCGTCAGCAGGAAGCAGGCGCCTTCCACGAGGATGTCGCGGTCGGCGGCGAGGGCCGTATAAAAATCGGAGAGGAAGTAGGCGCCGATCAGCGGCACACAGGAGAGCATCAGCATCAGCAGCATCCGTCTCTGCGGCGGCATGGCGCCCGCGTGGAAGCGGCCGGTCACAAGATCCCAAATCAGATAGAAAAACTCGAGGATGATGGAGACAATCGTTTTCCAGAAAGCAAGAAAGACGGCCAACAGGGTCCCCAGATGGAGCAAAACGGCGTAAATGCCGCCGGCCTCCCCGCCGAGCCCGGTAAAATGCTGGTAGAGCGAAAGATGTCCGGAACTGGAGATCGGCAGGAACTCGGTCAGTCCCTGAATGATGCCTTGGATCACCGCGTCAAGAATGCTCATAGTTGCCTCCGAATGTCACAATTTTATGGAAAGCGCCCGGCCTGTGCCGCAAAAGGGCGCCGGGAAAAGATACATTCATAAGAGAAGCGCCGCGCGGCTCAGAAGGAAAGAAACCCGCAGTCCGTGCCCTCCGGGATCTGCGTCGGGAATCCGGGACGGTTTTGGCGTCCGGAATCCGGAAAATGCTTGCCTTTCCCACAGGTGAGCGTGGCGCCGGGACGGAATTTTTCATCGAGAAACAGCGCGGGGTCGGTCGAGATCAGGCCGGTCACGGTGAAACGGTCGTTTTCGCGGTAGCCTTCCAGCGTGCCGCCCTCGAACTCAAGGAACACCCGCTCGTGTTCTTCCGGCGGGAAGATGCGGTCCAGCGGTTCAACGGAATAGAGGATCATGACGTTTGCTCCTCTCCGCCGGAGGGTTTCTTTTCATGAGACCCCGAAGGCCTTTTGTTTTTTTGAGAGGGATTCTTTTCAGCGGCTGAATTTTCTCCCGAGACGAAAGGATTTCCTGCGGGCCGCTTTGTATCCGGGGCTTCTTTTCGCGCGGGCTTTTCTTCGGCAGCAGGGTTTTCCTTCGGGGCGGGCGTTTCTTCCGGAGCAGGGCTTCCCTCACGGGAAGGGCTTCTCTTCCGGGCGGTTTTTTCTCCCGAGGCGGAAGGATTTCCTGCGGGTCGCTTTGTATCCGGGGCTTCTTTTCGCGCGGGCTTTTCTTCGATAGCGGGGTTTTCTTCGCGGGAAGGGCTTCCCTCACGGGAAAGGCTTCTCTTCCGGGCGGGCTTTTCTCCCGAGGCGGAATTTTCCCCCATCTCTTTCGGAGCCCGAGCCGTTCTCTTAGAAATTTTTGATTCTTTCGCTTCAATCTGCCCGTAAAGGGAGTCGATCGCGTCGGAGAGGCCGCCCAGACGATCGATCAGCCCTTCGGCGACGGCCTGTTCCCCGTCGAGTACGGTACCGACGTCGGTGATCAGTTCGCCGGTGGTGAACATCAGCTCCCGAAAGCGTTCGGTCGTGATACGGGAATTGGTGGTCACGAAATTCGTGATGCGCTCCTGCATTTTATCAAAATAGGAGAGCGTCTGCGGCACGCCCAGTACGAGGCCGTTCATCCTCACCGGATGGATCGTCATCGTGGCGGAGGGCGCGATATAGGATACCTTTGCCGCGCAGGCGAGCGGCACGCCGATCGAGTGGCCGCCGCCTAAAACGAGGGAGACGGTCGGCTTTTTCATGCCGGAGATCAGTTCTGCGAGGGCAAGCCCCGCCTCCACGTCGCCGCCGACGGTATTGAGGATGATCAGCAGGCCCTTGATGTCTGGGTCCTGCTCGATGGCGACGAGCTGGGGAATGACGTGTTCGTATTTGGTGGATTTGTTCTGCGGCGGCAGGATATAGTGTCCTTCAATCTGCCCCACCACCGTAAGGCAATGAATAGGGTAGCGGCCCTTCGTCTTAGTGACGGAGCCGGTTTTGATAATTTCTTCGGTCTGTTCTTCCGCTTCCTCGTTTCCCGAAGAGGAACCCTCTTCGTCGGAAGAGGAACCTTCTTCTTCGGAAGAAAAATCCTCCTCTTCAGAGGAGAAATCCTCCTCCGTCGCGTCCCGGAAATCTTCTTTTTTCAGCATACGGGGGCCTCCGTTTTTTCAGAATGAACGGTGATCTTTTTTTACAGAGCACCGCATCCGGCGCCTGTTTCTACAAGACGCCGCATCCTTAGTTTGCCCGGAGAGCCGCGATTATGCGGAACCGCATTTCTGCAACATACAAATATGCGGAGCCGCATTTCTGCAAGAACGCGAATACGCGAGCCGTAAATTTGCACAGCCGAAAAAACCGTATCTTATATTATAGCAAACCCATAAAAAATACACAAGAGAAAGCTTTGCCGGAGGCAAAAACGGTTTTTCTGCGGAAGATGAAAAAGGCCGGAAGGCGACAAAACCTCCCGGCGGGAATCGATGTGTGCGCCGCGGGGCCGCGGACGACGGAATAATTTGTTTTGCCCATCTCCGAGCGCTTCGACGGCAAAAAGTTCAGTAGAAAAGGCACTCCCGGAGGCCGTCCCTTGCGGTTGAACTCCGACGGGCGGTCAGGCATCGACCGTGAGGCGGTCCGAGAGCGCGGCAAAATCCCGAAGCGTCAGTTCCTCGGCGCGGACGGTCGGCGAAAGGCCGCATCCGGCGATGGCGGCGGAGGCGAGCGCCTTGTCGATGCCGAGGCCGGCGGAGAGGGAGTTGGCGAGCGTTTTGCGCCGCTGAAGAAACGCCGCTTTTATGACGGAAAGAAAATGTCTTTCGTCTTTCGGCACGGCCGGCGGATGCTCGTGAGGCACGCATTTGAGCACCACGGAGTCGCATTTCGGGCTCGGGAAAAACCATTCCCGCGGGACGCCGAAAAGCACCTCCGGCTCGCAGAAATAATGGAGCAGTACGGTGCCGGCCTCGCTCTCTCGAGTACCGGGGCGGGCGAGAAAACGGTCGGCGGCCTCCTTCTGCACCATGACGGTGACGCTCCGGGCATCGGTCCTTGACTCAAGAATCCTCATGAGCACGGGCGTTGTGATATAATACGGCAGGTTCGCGCAGACGGCGAAGGGCATGCTGCCGAATTTTTCCCGGATGAGCACGGGAAGGTCGAGCTTCATGAAGTCGGCGTTCAGGATTTCCACGTTTTCGTACTCCGCCAGCGTCTCGCCGAGCACCGGAATCAGCGCCGGATCGACTTCTACGGCGACCACTTTTTTTGCCCATTTAGCAAGTTCCGCCGTCAAAACGCCGATGCCGGGGCCGATCTCCAGAATGCCGTATTCCGGCCCGGGGACGCCCGCTTCGGCAATGCGCGGGCAAAGCTCGGGGTTCACGATAAAATTCTGTCCGAGCGATTTGTCAAAACGAAAACCGTATCGCCCGAGAAGCTCCCGGACGACGTCCATATCCGCAAGATGATCCATCCGCATCCTCCACAAAAAAGAAGTGCCCGCGGTCAAAGGCTGCGGGCCAAAACGATCAGAGCCAGCTGAAATTCATATAACTGAGGGTGAAGCCGGCCGCGGCCAGCAGCGCGATCACCATCATCGGTGCGAGCAGCAGGCTGCGGGTGCGTTTTCCGGGTGAGAGAACGCACTGGGGCGTCTCAAAGCGGAAAATATCCTGGTGCCGCATCAGCATCAGCGCGAGCGCCAGCCCTCCGAGCGCCAGCGTCAGCAGCGACCAAGTCAGGCTGAGCAGCACGAAATTTTTATAAATCATGGCGCCGTAACAGAGGTCGAGGACCACCGAAACCAAGTTGTTCAGAAAATGGATGCCGATGCTCACCCAGAGCGAGCCGGTCCGCATGACGAAATAACCCATCGCAAGGCCAAGAAGGAACGCGAAGGGCATCTGCATTAGATTCATGTGGAAGATGCCGAAGAGCAGCGACGAGGTCACAAGCGCGAAGATATCGCCGAAGCGGCGCAGGGACTGCATCACGATGCCGCGGAAGGTCAGTTCTTCGATCAAAGCCGGCGCCACGGTCATCAGGATCACATAGATCGTAAACGCGGCGGGATCCGACGGGGTTTCGATCTGCGGCATGAAGATATAGATGCCCGCGCTGCCGAGGATGGTCTCAATATAGCTTGAAATATAGGAGGCGACGGTTGAGACGCCGAGTCCCACGCAGATGCCGCCGACGGTCATCCCAAGATCGGCTTTCCGGAGCGGAAAGGCGACGGAAAAAGGGATCCGGATGGCGACGGCATAGATGACGAACGGAATCGCCAGCGAAAGGATATAACTGCCCAACAGGATGGCCTGATTGACCCATTCCGGCATTTGATAGAGATTGAAGCCGACAAGGACGTCGGAGAGCAGGGAGGCGGCGGCCATGTAGAGCACGCCGTATGCCGTCAACGAGACGAAAATGTAGCCCAGCATCGCGAGCCCGATGCCGTTTCCGCAGGCGCGGAGTTTCTTTTTTTCCTGAGTCTCCGGCGGGGCCTGATAGCTTGAATAGCCGGTGTTATAGTATACATATTGCGGCGGAACCTCGCTGCGGTATCCGTTGGACCAATCCATCGGTCATCCTCCCCCGTAAAAATTCTATCGCTTACGATACCATAAAAGACCGCCGAAGAATACCGGTCTTTTGTGAATTTTTTTCTGTTTTGCCAAAGAAAGGCCATTTTGCTGCCGGAAAAGCCAGATCGCCGCCGTCATCGCCGAATCACGTCCCGCCGCATATGATGAACTGCGCTCCCATGGGGCTTTGAGATAGTCCGGGGCTTGGGACGTGCTTCCGGCCCCGGACAGCCGGTATTCATAAGACGGAAAGGAAGACGTTTCCCCGCATTCCCATTTTGAGCCGATGAAAGATGCGGTGCATGCCCGTTATCAAAGGCAGGCGGCGCCCGGATATGGATCCGCGGCGCGCCGGTTTTGCGGGGGCGGGGAGCGTTTTCCCAAAATCAGAATTTCCCGATCGTATCGGAGATTTCTTTCATATGGACGTAAGCCCGGATTCCCTGCGGGCAGTGAGAGGCGCATTCTCCGCAGGAGATGCAGGCCGAAGCGCGCTGCTCCTCCGGAAATTTCAGGTAGTCGCCCTTGGCCTGCCAAGTGGTTTTGGTCTCCAAAAACCGATTGAGCAGCTTCAGCATGCCGGGGATGTCGACGCCGGCAGGGCAGGGCATGCAGTAGCCGCAGCCCGTGCAGGGGACGCGTTCCATCCGCATCAGATAGTCCGCCGCCCGGGCGAGCGTCTCCGTCTGGGATTCCGAGAGCGGCTCGCCGGCGTCGAAAACGGCGAGATTTTCCTCCATCTGTTGGAGACTGGATACGCCGCTCAGAACGGTAAAAATACCGGGTCTGCCGAAGAACCAGCGATAGGCAAGCTCGGCGGGCGCGATCCCGGGACAGGCTTTCTCCAGAATCTCCCGCACGGCACCCGGCGGATTGGCAAGATAGCCGCCCCGCGCCGGCTCCATGATAATCATCGGGAGCCGGTGCTCCACAAGCCGGCGATAAAGATATTCCGCATCCTGTTCCTTCCAGTCGAGATAATTCATCTCGATCTGGACGAAATCCCAGTCGTACTCCTCCATCATCGTCTTCCAAAGCGCCTTGTCGCCGTGAAAGGAGAAACCAAGCCGCCGGATCAGGCCCTGTTCTTTTTTTTCGCGGAGAATGCGGTAGGTGTCGGATTTCACCATATTCGGATAGTCCTCGTTGTCGATGGAGTGGGCGAGGTAATTGTCAAAATAGTCCACCCGGCATTTTTTGAGCTGTTCGTCAAAAATATGATAGACGTCCGTTTCATCTTTACAGAGCCAGACCGGCATCTTATCCGCGAGAAAGAAATTCTCCCGCGGATAGTTTGCCAGTAAGTCTCCCATGATGTTTTCGGATTTGCCGCCGTGATAGCACCAGGCGGTGTCGTAGTAGTTGACGCCCCGCTCCATCGCGAGCGCAATCATTTTTTCGACCTGCGGGATGTCGACGGAACCGTCCTCCCGTTTCGGCAGACGCATACCTCCCATGCCGAGCAGGGAGGCTTTCTTTTCATAAAGATCGGTATCGGTATATTGCATCGTCCGTGATCCTTTCCCATTGCGGAGATTCTGTGAGGGACGGGACGCCCCTTTTCTGTATTTTACCATAAAATCCGAAAATGCGACAGCGGCGCGCCGATTTTGCGCCCGGAATTGTGAATTTTCCTTGTCGGAACGCCCTTTTGGTTGACGGATGAACGGCTTTGCGGTAAAATAAGCTGATTCTCTATATGATTTAAGAGTATAGAAAGGCGGCGTCAGGATGGAAATCCGGATTTCCCCCTCGCTTCTGTCGGCCGATTTTGCGCGTCTCGGCGCGGAGGCACAGGCGATGGAAAACGCCGGAGCGGACATGCTTCATATCGACGTGATGGACGGGCATTTCGTTCCGAATATCAGTTATGGTCCGGTGGTCATGCGTTCCCTGCGCAAGGCGAGCTCCATGTTTTTCGATACGCATCTGATGATCTCGGAGCCGCTGCGTTACATTGAGGACTACGTGAAAGCCGGAGCCGGGCTCATCACCTTCCATGTGGAGTCCGACGACGACCCGGCGGCCGTGATCGGGAAAATCCGTTCCTTCGGCGTACACCCGGCGATCTCCCTCAAGCCCAAAACTCCGGCTGAGGCGGTGTTTCCCTATCTCGCCGCGGTCGACATGGTCCTTGTGATGACGGTGGAACCGGGCTTCGGGGGCCAGAGCTTCATGGAGGATATGATGCCCAAAATCGCCGCTATAAAAAATGAGGCCGCGCGCATCGGCCATCCGCTCGACATCCAAGTGGACGGCGGCATCGACGAGCGGACCGCGCCCATCGCGGTCAAAGCCGGGGCGAATATCTTAGTGGCCGGCTCGTCGCTCTTTCATCAGGCGGATTACGTCTCGGCGGTCCGCAATCTGCGCATGGCGGCACAGGCCGCTCTGTAAGGCCTTTCCGCATGATTTTATTTCATTCCGCCCCGGACGGCGATGCTTCGTAGGAGCGCCGCATGGAGGGAACCCTGTTTCAAAGAACACCGTTTTAAAGAAACATGGTTTCCCCGGAGCCGGAAACCTGATTACCGGAGGCAAATATGTCATTTTTCGTTCCCGGCATCGTCCTTGAACAACGCAAGGAGCCGATGCTCTCCAGAGACATGGTGATGATGAAGCCCGACTCCCTGAGGACGTTTCAGAATCCTTTTGAAGAGATTCTTCCGCAGGAGCTTCGGCCGGAGGAGATCACCGAGATCGCGCGGCTCGCGGATATTATCGACGAATCGGACGGCCGCTCGCTTTATGAGAAGCTGACCGAGGCCGACAAGCGGGGCGTGGATGCGGTGATCGCGGACGCCATCGACGACGAGCCGTATATCTCGAGCCAGCTCAACATCGCCCTGCATGAGCCGGAAAAGATGGCCCTCGCGCTCGGACTCTGCGCGAAGGCCGTTCATGCCGACCTGTCGAAGATTTATGTCGCGGTTTACCGCCACGTCTTCGACATCACCATCCGCATTCCGAAAAAACTCGCGGGCGTCGAGGTGATGCGTTTCGGCGGGCGTTATCCTGCCGAGACCCGCGCCTACAACAAGTTCCGCAAGGAGAAAAATACGCTGACCGTGGGTACCGGCGCGCTGCTCCATCTGGTGCGGGCGGCCGAGCGCGGCATCTCGCAGACCTCCTGCTTCGTCACGGTCGCGGGGGATGCCGTTGCCAATCCGCGCAATGTCGAAGTGCCGGTCGGCACGCCGATTTCCGAAGTGCTGCGCTTCTGCGGACTCGCCGCGGACCCGGAGACGGTGATCGTCGGCGGCTCCATGACCGGGCGCTCCATCTCCGACCCAGAGGAAGAAAAGGCCGGGGTGATGACGAGAGGCGTGCTGGCCTTCCGCGAGAGCTACAAGAGTCTCGGTTATATCTGTATCGGCTGCGGGCGCTGCGACCATGCCTGTCCGGAGGGCCTCTCCGCCAGCCAGCTTCGCCGCTTCGCCGAATTCGGCCGCAGGGATCTGCTGGAGCTCTATGACGTGGACCGCTGCATCGGCTGCGGCGCCTGCTCGTATGTCTGCCCGTCGAGGCTGGACATCGGGACCACGATTTTTGCCGCCAAACGCAGCCTTGCCGCCGAAAAGGCGCTTGCCGAGAAAGGGGGCGCCGCCGAATGAACGAGCATGGCCTGATTCTTCAGAATGCGCCGCATGTCCGCACAAGCGAGTCGCTGTTTACCGTCATGGGGGATATGATCGTCGCCATGGCCCCGCTCTACGTGATCGCTTGGTTCTATTATGGCCCGCGGGCGCTGCTGCTCGGTTTGACCGGAGCCGCGACCGCATGGCTCCTCGATCTGCTCGGCGTGCTGGTCTGCGGCCGGCGTCCGGATCTGCGCGATCTTTCCGCCGTCGTCACCGGGCTGCTGATCCCGCTGCTGATGCCGGCGTCTATCCCGTATTATGTGGTCGTGACCGCCTGCATCGTGGCGATCCTTGCCGTCAAATTCCCGTTCGGCGGTACGGGCAACAATCTGTTTAACCCCGCCGCGGTCGGATTTGCGTTTGCCGCGATCTGCTGGCCGGAGTTGGTCTTCAGTTACCCGTCTCCGATGCAGGAGCTCGCGGTGGCCGGAGAGGTGGTTGCCAAGACCGCCGTCAGCCCGGCGCACAACCTGATGCTCGGGGCGATTCCGAGCATTGATCTGTTTGATATGCTTCTCGGCAACGCGGCCGGACCGATGGGTGCCACAAATATCCTCGTGATCCTTGCCTGCGGCCTCTATCTACTGGTGCGCAAAACGATCGGCTGGCGCGCACCGCTCAGCTTCCTGCTGGTTTCCGGCCTGATGGCGATGGCGTGGCCGCGCTCCCCGTTCGGCGCCTTCGATTCCGTCGGCTGGGAACTCTGCTCCGGGATGCTGCTCTTCGGCGCCGTATTCATGATCACCGAGCCGGTCACTTCGCCGAAGCGCGATTTTGCCAAGATCCTGTATGGGGCCGCGAGCGGCGCCGTCGTCATGCTGTTCCGCTATTTCGGCGGCTTTGAGGACGGCTTCGTCTTTGCCCTGATTCTCATGAACGTCTTCGCGCCGCTTTTCGATCGAATCTGCGAAAACGTGCTTCATAAAATCCGGCATGGCACGCTGCTGCCGAAAAAGCAGGCTCCGGGAGCGGAAAACCCGCCGAAGGAGAAAAAGAAGCTGCCGAAGCCCGGTCTCAAAAAGAAAACGGAAACGGAGGTGGGCGCATGAAAAAGATGAATGCCGCAGCGGCTTCTCTGATGAACGACAGTTTCCGCAAGATTTTGTTTTCCAATCCGGTGCTGGTCGGCGGCATGGTGGTCGGCGAGATCATCATCGGCGCCACCTCGCTCCAGAACGCCGTGGCCCTCTCCATCACGTTTGCGATCGTCACGATCCCGGTACTGTTGCTCGCGCCGCTGATCGCCTATTTTGTGCCGAAGACGTGGCGCATCCTTTGTTATGCCTTTGTCTCGATGTCGATGCTCTTCACGGCGCAGGCCGCGGTCGCGCCCATCTCTCCGACGATCTTCGATTCCCTCGGCATCTATTTGCCGCTGCTCGCGCTCAATACGGTCGTCGTCGCGTATTCCCGCCTGATCTCCGAGGAGAAGGGCGTCGTTTTTAACTTATTGGACGGCATCTGTTTCAGCCTCGGTTTCCTGATCGTGGCGGTGCTGATCGGCGGCATCCGGGAGCTCTTCGGCAGCGGTACCCTCTGGGGGTATGAGATTTTGCAGCGGAAAGCCTCCGCTTTGAAGCTGCCGTTTTCCGGTTTTCTGATCGCCGGCTTTTTGGCCGCGGCGGTCGAGGGGCTGCGGATCGTATTTCGTGCGAAGCCCTATGAACACTTCTCTGGCGGGAAGGAGGACCAGAAATGACGTTTCTGCTCAACTTTTTCAGCGCCGCGCTGACGGCCCTGTTTCTTGAAAACATCGTCTTTGCGCGCGCCCTCGGCACGAGCTGGCTCCTCTATATGCTCAAGCATCCCAAGGAACTGGTCCGCTATTCCGTCTTGCTGACGATCATCACGGTCGTCGCGTCGCTCATCGTCTATCCGTTTCGGGATTTCATCACCGGTACCGGATATGCGTACGTCCTGATGCCAATACTGTTTATTGTCTGCATGTCCGCGATGTATGCGCTCATCTATTTTGTCACGAAGCGATTCTGGCCGGAAGTTTTTGAAAATATCCGCAAGCGTCTCGCCTCGGCGACCTTCAACTGCGCGATCCTCGGCAGCCTGCTGATCCCGTATAACGAGGGCATGGATCTTGCCCGGACGCTCGGCTATTCCCTCGGCATGTCCGTAGGCTTCGTCTTTGCGGTCGTGCTGATCGGCGCGGGCATGGAGCGCATTGCGCTTTGCCGCGTGCCGAAAGCATTCCGGGGGCTGCCGGTCCTGCTGATCTATCTCGGGCTGCTCTCCCTCGCATTTTATGGGCTGATCGGACATCAGCTCCCGACCTGATCCCGAAAGGAGATCAAGATGGCAAGAGATTTTAAAATCAGACGAAGCAAAGGCCGCTTCCATCGGAACGGGCGGGGCTTCTACCGGATCAGACGGTCTGCGAACCGCATCATTGATCCGCGGCGGAAGCTCTATACGAAGATTGCCGCCATAGCGGCCGGCGTTCTTCTGCTGTTTGCCGCGGGATGGTTTGCCTATGAGCCGCTCGTTCAGGCGCTGCTCCATTCCGGAGAGCAGGAACAGGAGTCCTCGTCGGAGCCGGTCTCCGAGGTCTCGTCGGAGCCGGAATCCGAACCGGAAGAGGCGACGAATCTCTTTGCGGATCCGGTTCTTGCCTCGACGGTTCCGGAGGAGGTCTTTGCGGACGATACGCGCTATGCGGCCTTTCTTGCCGGCCTCGGCGACGACGTCAACGCCGTCGTGCTCGACCTCAAGGACAGCGACGGCGCCGTGACCTACCGTTCTCCACAGGCAAGTGTCGCGGAGTACGGTACGCAGTCCGAGGATGCCGCGGATCTCTCTTCGAGAATCGAGGAGGCGCGGTCGGCCGGATACGGCGTGATCGCCCGGATCTGGTGTTTTGAAGATCATACGGCGCCCTCCGGTTGCTACGAGGGCGCGGTCAAATACGGCAGCGCCGACGGCGTGCTCTGGCTCGACGACAGCGCGGAGAACGGCGGGCGGTCATGGCTCAATCCCTGTTCCGATACCGCAAGAAAATATGTGCTCGACATCGTCTGCGACGCGGTGAATTTCGGCGCCGACGCCATTGTGCTCGAGGGACTCCGTTTTCCGCCGGATTCGGGCATCCAGTATGCTTGGTTCAGCAACGAGAGTTTCGACCGGCTGGAGGCCCTCAGCAGCTTCACGCAGCTCGCGGTGGCGGAGGGAGAGAAAGAGTCCGTCCCGGTGCTGGCCGCATATGACGCCTCCCGGATCGTGCTCGGCAGCACCTCCGTCTATGGAGGCAGCCCGGCCACGCTTTCGGCTTCCGGTTACGCGCCGGTGCTGGATTTTGCGTCTCTGGCCGGCGCGGCGGGGCTTTCCGGCGCACTCACCTATCAGACTTTGCCGGCGAATTTCTCTGTGACTACAAGCGCGCTGATTGATGCACTCGGCTACGGAGAGGATAACCTGCTGCTCCCGTTTGTGGAGACGGAAGGCCTCTCTGCGGAGGATCTTGCCGCCGTCCTTGCCGTGCTTCAGGAGAAGGGAATGCCGAATGCCGTTCTGATCGGGAGCGTCACGGCGGCGGAGACCTCCGAAACGGCCGAAGAGGCGGTCTCGGAAGAGGAATCGTCGCATCAGGCGGAATCTTCCTCGGGTCCATCCTCTGAAGCGACTTCCTCCGCCGGAAGCGTTTCTTCAAAGGCGAGCACTTCCTCGAAAGGAAGCACTTCCTCGAAGGAAAGCTCCTCCTCCGAAGCAACCTCCTCATGGAGAAGAACCTCCGGTTCTTCCGAGGAGAGCAGCCGCGTCATCATCGTAAAGCCCTGAACATCCGGCCGCCTTGCGTGTTAAAAAAGCTACTGCCCGGACGGTTTTACATGTAAAAAAGCATTTTGCCGCCTTGCGTTTTAAAAAGGAAGCCCTGTTGAAAAAATTCTCGTTAAAGACGCTCTTATTCGGATGGCTCCGCATGTAAGAAAGCATCCTGCCGCCCCGCATTTTAACGAGAGACCCTGTTGAAGGAGAGTTTTCATAAAAGAGTTTCCGCCCGGATCGTTCCGCATATAAGAAAACGCCCTGCCGTCTGAAGAGACGGTAAGGCGTTTTTTTTTCGGAATCGGCCGGTTTTCAGTTGCCCGCCGCGGAACTGGTTGTCGCGGACTTGCTCGTCGATGAGGAGCTGGTCGTGGCGGGTTTGCTCGTCGATGAGGAGCTGGTCGACGCGGAACTGGCTGCTGCGGAAGTGGCCGCCGCGCCGGAAGAGGATTCCGTACCGGAGGAAGATTCCGCTCCGGAAACGGCCTCCGTCTCAGGCACAACCGGTGAGGTCGGCGGCAGAACGGCGTCCGGATTGACGGTGAACTCGGCCTCCGTCTTCATCGCGGTCGTGGGGTCGCTCACGAGCTTCGCCATCACGACAAAGCGGTAATTCTCGCGGGATCCGAGTCCCCATCCCACCGTGCAGGTGGAGAGGGTCAGAATCTTATCGGTTTTGCTGACCGATACGTTATAAGTATAGAGAGAACGGCTCTTTGCCGTAGTGAGCAGGAAGTCGTAGTCGGAGTCGTCCGGATCGGGGTTGATATACCAAGTTGCGTCGCCGTCGATGGTCTTGTCGTTATAGAAGACCGCGAAGACCTCCCAGACCATATCCTCATCGGCGGTCGAGAAGAAGATATAAGGCGTCTTCTTCGCAAAATCCTCATCCGTGAAGTAGAAAAGCTGGGAAAAACGCGGGCCGGAGGCGTCGTCGGCCGCATATTCGAGATTGGTGGAGCCGAGATCGCTGTGGCCGAAGATGATGGTATTTTTGGAGAGTCCCGCCGCGCCGCCGGTGAACGTGTTGTATTTGCTGGAATAGTAGGCGCCGTCGATCCAGTAGGTGCTGTAGACATATTTGCCCGAGGCGTTGCGGTAGTTGTAGGAATAGGAGTTCACATCCTGGCAGACGACGGAGTTGACGTCGGAAAGGCCCGGAACATAGAGCCAGCCGACCACGTCGTCGTTGATGTTGAAGGCTGCGGCGATCTGTTCCAGTCTGCTGACGACTTCGACAGGCTGCGGTTCCTCCTCGATCACCTCCGAGCTGTTCTCTTCGACGACCACGGCGCCGCCGGATTCGGATTCCTCCGTACCGGGCGTACGGCTGCCGGAGGAACAGGAGGTAATCAGTAGAACGAGCAGGAGCACGACGGCCGCCGCAACGATGCCGAGACGGAGGATCAATTTTCCGGTCGGCATGGTTTTGAAGTCTTCGGCGATCTGTCCGAACTTTTCGGAGAGGCCGCCGTGCGGGGCCGCGGATGTCTCCTCGTCGTCCCAGCCGGCCCCTTCGGCTCCGGAAGGAGTTTCGGGCGCTTTTTCGGGGGAAGAGCCGGCATCCTCAAATTCGTCCTCCGGGGAAGGAATTTCTCCGGCGGGCTCAAAGACCTTGGTTTCGCCGCCGACATATGTACCGAAAGGTTTTTCTTCTTCCTCGTCTTCGGGTTCCTCGTCCGTCCGGGGCTTTTTATGAAGAATATCCTTTGCTCCAGCTTCTGCGTCGTTCTTCAGGTCTTTCAGTTTGTCAAGAAAACTCATAATCATGCCCATCCTTATGATGAATAATAATAAAGTATATCACCCTTGCTTTTTAAATACAAGGAGAATGCCTGTTTCTGGAAAGGTTTCCCTGCCGCGTCCGGGAACGGGCGGCTGTTTTCCTAATAACAGTGCAAAAAAGGCGTCGGATTCCTGCCCCGGAGCGGCCGAAAAGTCACTCATAGAGTCCGTCGAGGAATTCGGCGAAGTTCCCGGCAACCCGTTCCTCCGCGCCGGTCTTAAGATCGATGAAAACTACGGCTCCGTCTTCCCGCGCAAAACACACCGGATTCCCGAAATCGTCCTCCGCAAAGGGCAAATATCGGTTTCCGAAAGTCTCCCTTAGCCGGACGGTTTTCTCCCAGACGCTGATTTCCGAGTTCCTGTTAAATGAAAGCAGGGACCGGAGTTCCCGTTCCTCGGTTTCCTCCGTATCGAACGTCCCGGCGGAAGGGTAGCCGCCGTTATGGGCTCCAACGCATTTTACGAAATCGGCCGGAAAGATATACGCCTCGGCCGTCTCGAATTCGCGGATCCGGTCCAAAGTTTCCAGCGGCTCGGAAAAATACCATGACAGCTTCACTTCATATCCGTTTCCTTTCTTTTCCGCCGGGAGCCGGACTCTTTTACCTGCGAGGCGATCCGCCGCTATTGTAGCAGATTTGGCCGCATTTGAAAAGAAAAAGCTTCTGGTTATTTCTTGTCCTCTCCCTGCGGGCCGCGAAAATCAAATACGGAAGGGTTTTCCCCGCCTGCTTCCACATACAGTTCCTCGCATTGTTGCTGCGCTTCGATCAGGATACGAACGGCCTTTTCGGACGCGCGCACCATGGAGAGGTACATCTCCTTATAATCCGCCATACCGTCACCTCATCAACAGTATGGATCGGCTTTGCCGAAAAATAAGTGGGGAAAACTGCCATAAGGCCGCGGGCGCTTTTTTCACAGAAAAACCGTCCGAAAAAATTTTTTCGAACGGCTCATCCCGACCATGGAAAAGCCGCCGTCACGACAGATAGACGGCCTTCGCTTTTTGTTTATTTGTATACATCAGATCGTCGATATGTTTGAGAAAATCGGAGACGTTTGCATATGCGGAGGAATAGCATTCGTAGCCCGCGCTCAGGCGAATCTCATAGGGAACGAGCTTCTTGTTGTTGAAGAGCGTCACGTTCTCATTGAGGCGGCGGACGGCTTTCTCCAGTTCGGCGGGGTCCCTGATCGTCATCACGACGACGAATTCATCGCCGCCGTACCTTGCCAGAAAATCGCTTCTCCGAAAAGTTTCCCTCAGAATATCGGCGACATATTTCAAAGCCCGGTCGCCGCTGTCGTGCCCATAGGTATCGTTGATGGATTTAAAACGATCCACATCGATCATGATGCCGGCCATCACTTTGCCGCGCAGGCGCTGGCTTCTGATATGTAGGTAGTTGTCAAGCTGGCGGCGGTTATGAAGATTTGTCAGATAATCCGTATCGAGCTGGACGTTCTGGATGTTGATGAACGTCAAAAGGAGGGAGAACGTCACGCAGGCCCAGATCAGAGAAAGACCGTAATGCAGCGACTGGATGACGGCTCCGAGAATCGGAAGAAGCGGGAAAATGAGCAGGGTTCCGAATTCCTTGGAGGGCAGCCTTTTGCGATTGATCAGAACATAGACCGCCGAGTAGGCACAGAGCAAAAAGCTGATTCCCACCATCACAGGGAAATAGGGGCCGCGGTGGTAGACGTTGTTTTCGTCGATATAAAACAGAATGTTGGCCGAGGTATTCATGATGACGAGGACCACATTGATCAGAGCCGGAAGCATCAAGGGGATGGCGATCTTCCGGAGGTGCGACTGACTTTTGTGGATATAGTAATCCACATAATAGTTCCACAAGACACAGATCAGCGGATTCAGGATATAGTAACACCCGCTGACGATCGGATAGGTGAGAGAGACGGTGCTGCCGGTCTGGCCGTCGGACATCCACATCAGCGAATCCAAGATCAGGATCACGGCGTCGGTGAGAAGCAGGGCGAGATAGAGCTGCTGATCCGGGAGATAAAGGCTGCTGCGGTGATAAATATTCAGAGAAATCAAAAGTAAAATGGCAAGGCAGAAGACATTTAATTCCGTATAGACCAAATTCTGAATACGATCGCCTCCCTTGCCGAAAAAATCAGGTTGAATTAATTATCTATGATACAATATTTTTTCGGCAAATTGCAAGATATTCCGATAAATTATTGCCAAAAAGACTCGCAAATGCAGGAAAATCACGCAAGAAAGCGCAGAAAAAGGGCGGGGCGGCAAAAAAAGCCGCCCCACGGCCTGTTTTTTCACACGGGATCGTTTTCCGATACGGCCGTACGGCACCCTCCTTTTTAAACAAACGGACGGCGTCGTCAAGGTCGTTTCCTTATTGGCGTTTCCGGGAACGAAATTATTCTCCGGCCGACAGGGCATACAGCGCGTCGGCGTTTATGCCGCAGGCGGCGAAGATCGTTTCGCTAAAATTGGCGGCGGGGGAGGCCAGCAGATCGCCGTTCTCCGGCTCGCCGAGAACCTCCGTCAGGAGTTCCTCGACATCCTGTGACGACTGATCTCCAAAATCATATGTCCCGTCTCCCGCATGGTAAGAATATCCGGTCTTTTTGCCGCTGAGATTATCCAATTTAAAATCATAGGTCCGTGCGGCGGTATTTGCGTTTCTGCTGTTCCAAAGCCGGCAGGAATACGCGCAGGGCGACGCCGCCTATGAGCAGGTGCGGTCGGCGGTCTCCGTCGAGGCGAATGTTCCGGAAAAGGAAGCCGACATCTCCGGCGCCGCATCGGAGGAGACCGCTCTGAGCATCGATTTTGACGCGCTTCGGGCGATCAATCCGAACGTGGTCGGCTGGATCCTGTCGGAGGGAAACATGATCAGCTATCCCGTCGTGCAGGGGGAGGACAACAGTTACTACCTCACCCATCTTTTTAACGGCGAGCAAAACAAACTGGGCTCCGTCTTTATAGATTTTCGCAGCAGCGGCGATTTCTCCGATCAAAACATGGTGCTCTATGGGCACAACATGAAGGACGGCTCGATGTTCTCCGCGCTGGCCAATTACGCGGATCAGAGCTATTACGATCGTTTCCCGACGATGGCATTGTATACGCCGGAGGGGAATTATACGGTTGAGCTCTTTGCGGGAATTCTCACGGATGGGCAAGGCGGGCTCATCTGCCGTTCGTTCGGCGGGGACGAGGAGTTTCAGGACTATGTGGATTTGCTGACGGCATCGTCCACCTTCTCCTGCGACGTTTCTGTCGTCCCCGGAGACCGGATCGTGACGCTGTGCACCTGCTCCTACGCTTACGACGACGCGCGGTATCTGCTCTTTGGCAAACTGATTCCGCTGGAAATCTTCCCTGCGGAGTGAAGCCTAAAAAAGAAACATGAAAAAACGGGCCGACCGCTCTCCCCGGCCGACCCGCGAGCCCGGAAAAAGTTTTTCCGGGCGTTTTTTATTTTTGGGAACCGTCAGGTTCCCAGATACGCGGCTTTGACCGCCTCGTTGCTCAGAAGCTCCTTGCCGGTGCCGGTCATGGTGATGCTTCCGGTCTCCAGCACATAGCCGGTGTCGGCGGTGGAAAGCGCCATATTCGCGTTCTGCTCAATCAGCAGGATGGTGACGCCGCGCTTATTGATCTCTTTGATGATGCCGAAGATGTCGCGCACGACGAGCGGCGCAAGGCCCAGAGAGGGTTCATCCATCATCATCAGCTTCGGGCGGCTCATCAGGGCTCTTGCGACCGCGAGCATCTGCTGCTCGCCGCCGGAAAGCGTGCCGCCGGCCTGCCAGGAGCGCTCCTTGAGGCGCGGAAACAACTCGTAGATCCAGTCGATGTCCTTCGAGATGTCGTCCTTGCGCAGATAGGCGCCCACGCGCAGATTCTCCACGACGGTCAGATCCGGGAAGATACGCCGGCCCTCAGGGACCATAGTGATGCCCTTTTTGACGATCGTTGTCGGATCCTTGCCGGCGATGTTCTCGCCCTCAAATTCGATAGTACCGCTTTTGGGCTTGACAAGCCCGGCGATCGTGCGTAGCGTCGAGCTCTTGCCGGCGCCGTTCGCGCCGATCAGAGTCACGATGTCGCCTTTCGGCACGTCGAAGGAGATGCCCTTTACGGCCTCAATGCCGCCGTAGTTGACCTTCAAATCTTTGATGCTGAGTATGATCTCGCTCATTCGCTCACCCCCAGATAGGCGTTGATGACGCGCGGATCCTCCTGCACGACGGCAGGCGTTCCGCTGCTGATGAGCTTTCCGAAATCAAT
>ERZ795048.768-NODE-768-length-32200-cov-36.906237_pt1 | contig 32200 bp, 28 predicted proteins | sample MGYA00375132_ERZ795048 | MGnify/ENA primary metagenome ERZ795048 (study PRJEB30177, sample SAMN05720225) | activated sludge metagenome | isolation source: Anaerobic digester | place: Hong Kong | collected 2014-12-17 ... | reverse complement strand
TTTGATGCAATAGCTTATTACCTTAAATCAAAAAAGGAACTGGGAATTTTTACTAACGTTATCTCTGACTGGGTTATTGACCTTATTGAGTCAGGAGCTGTTTCTGTGGAGCGGAACCGGTATAAAGGGGGGCAGGTTACAGCGAGTTACTGCTATGGCACAAGGGAGCTCTATCAGTACGTCTCTCATAATCCCGTGTTTGAGTTTTACCCCATAGCTATTCTTGCGAACCCGATGAACATCCGCAGGGTCAATAACCTTGTGAGCATAATGAATGTAAAACGGATAGATGCAACAGGTGAGCTTGCAATTTTCCATTCAGGGGACAATCTCCTCTCCGGTTATGAAAGCAAACTTAATTTTTCAGTCGGTGCGGCTTTTGCAAAAAACGGTAAAGCGATTATTGCGCTGAACTCCATCGATCGCGACGGAAGAAGTAATATTGTAATCAGCCATGAGGATGAGGCTGATATGGCAAGGGGTACCCTGGGGGTTACCCGTCATGTTGTTACAGAGTATGGTGTGGCCAATCTCTTCGGGAAGTCGATCCGTGAAAGGGTCATTGCAATGATAGATATTGCTCATCCTGATCACAGGGAAGCTCTCCTTGAAGAGGCAAAAAAACGCGGATATGTGTACAGGGATCAGATTTATCATAAGGAATTTTCTGTGAACTATCCTGAAGACCTTGAAATTGTAAAGAGTTTCGGCCCTGAGCTTGATATAAAATTCCGTCCCATCAAGCCCTCTGATGAAGATATGATGCGTGAGCTTTTCTACCAGTTCTCCGATGAAGCCAAATACTTCCGGTATTTTTCACGTGTCAGCACAATGCCCCATAAAAATATGCAGAAGTATGTAAATGTAGATTACGATAAAACTCTTTCAATTGTCGGAGTCCTTGAATACGGGATGACCCAGAAAATTATTGCAGAAGCACGGTATGCCTGGTTTGCGCATGACGATTCATATGAACTCGCCTTTATAGTGAGCGAAGAATTCCAGGGCAAGGGTATTGCCTCATTTCTCCTTGAGCATCTTATATCAATTGCGGAGACAAGGGGGGTAGAGGTGATGACTGCCAATGTGCTTTATGAAAACAGTAAAATGATAAAGGTTTTTAAGAGGAACCCTCGTAAACATACCATCTCAGTTGAAGATGGTGTAATAGTTTTCAGGTACAATCTGAAAGATGACTTAAATAATGTTTAAAAAAAAAGACTATTTCATCAAAAAAAAGCAATTTTTATTGACAGATTAGAATTTTATTAATATGAATCGTTTAATAATTTGGGGAAGCTGCGTTTTTTTATAGAGTTTAAAGTTTTGCCGGTTTTTTAATCCTGAAAGTGACATATACATAAAAAACAACTGAATAAAAATAACAGTAAATAAGATTACTGGCATATATGCCTGCTTTATAGGCAGTATTATTTTCCACCAGGGGGAATAATCTTATTTTCTGCTAAAAATATATAAAAGAATACACTTTTAAGGAGGCTTATATGCTGAATCCATTAGTTGATACGAGAGATGTTAAATTTGTTGTTTTCGAGCTTCTCGAAGTAGACAAAATGACAAAGTATCCCGCATTTGCAGAATTTGATCATGACACATTTGATGCAACTATTGATCTTGCAGAGCAGATGGCAGTTGAAGTATTTTTCCCCACAGCAGAAGAGGGGGACAAGGTCGGAGCAAAGTGGGACCCTGCAACAAAAGAAGTTAAAATTCCTGAAATTTTCAAACCTGCGCTTGACCAGTATTATGCAGCAGGATTCATGGGGCTTACAGACCATCCGGAAGATGGCGGTATGGGTATGCCGAATCTTATAGGAGCGGCTGCGAGCGAATATGTGTGCGCGTCAAACTATTGCCTCGGTATGTATCCCGGTCTTTCACACGGCTGTATGGAAATGCTCTTCACTCACGCTACTGAAGAACAGAAAAGATTGTATGGAGACAAAATCATGTCAGGTGAGTGGGGGGGGACAATGTGTCTCACAGAGCCGGACGCAGGTTCAGATGTTGGTAACCTTAAAACTAAAGCAGTAAAACAGGCTGACGGGACATACAAAATTACAGGTCAGAAAATATTCATCTCCTCCGGTGAGAATGACTACTATAAAAACATGATACACCCGGTTCTCGCAAGGATCGAAGGTGACCCGAAAGGAACAAAAGGCATATCTATATTTATCGTTCCTAAATACAGAGTTAACCCGGACGGTTCTCTCGGCGAATTCAATGATGTTGTTTGTACAGGTATTGAACATAAAATGGGTATACACGGCCAGGGAACATCACAGCTTGCTTTCGGAGATAACGGAAACTGTATAGGCTATATCATGGGCCAGGAGCGCCAGGGTATGAAGATTATGTTCCAGATGATGAACTTCGCACGTAACGGTGTTGCTGTTCAGGGCCATGGAAACGCGTCAGCAGCTTACATGCACGCAATAACTTATGCAAAGAACAGGTACCAGGGAGCTGATGTTACACAGATGCTGAATCCTGATGCTCCGCTTGTAACAATAAGCAAACACCCTGACGTGAAAAGAATGCTTCTGTGGATGAAGTCACACCTTGAAGGCCAGAGAATACTCTGCTACTTCCTTTTCAAAAATATCGACATTACACACGCTTCTTCAGATGAAAATGAGAAGAAAGAAGCCCAGGGTCTTGTTGAAATTCTTACTCCTATATGTAAAGCCGGATGTACAGATAAAGGTGTTGAAATCACATCTATGGCAATGCAGACTTATGGCGGATACGGATATTGTAAAGATTATCCAATCGTAAGATATATGAGCGATTCCAAGATCCTCGCTATATGGGAAGGGACAAACGGTATCCAGTCCATGGACCTTACTATGAGGAAGATCCTCATGAATAAAGACCAGTTCAACTACAAAGCAATGGTTAAGAGGATGAATGAAACTCTTGCTGCTGCTAAGGGTATAGTTGAAGACAAGTATATCGATATATTCGCTGAAGGCCTCAAAGAACTTGACGAGCTCATCGAGATGCTGAAAAAACAGATGGCAGAGGGGAAATTCCTCAATCTCTTTATGCACGCTACTCCTCTCCAGGAAGCGATGTATATGATAGCTATTGCATGGACACACCTCTGGGCACTTACAAAAACTCTGCCTAAGATGAAAGAGCTTGTTGGCGACGCTAAAGGTGCTGACAGGGAAAAACTCCTTGCTGATAATGACGAAGCGGCATTCTACACAGGGAAAGTTCTTTCTTCTCAGTTCTATCTCGGTTCAGAGTTCCCGAAATTTTTCGGAAGGGCGAGAGCAATCAAGTTTAACGAAGGGGCACCGGTTAAGGCAAGTGATCCTGTATTCACAGGCGCACCACTCGAGTAAAATCAGAATTATCCGCATAACAGAAAGGGGGTGCCGGAAGGCATCCTCTTTTTTTTGTCCTGAAGATTTATTATTTTATATTTTTTATGAGCAAATGCTCGATTTTTTATGAATTTATGCTATATTTATCTCATAGAAGGTGATACAGGCTTTATATTTCAGGATTATAAAGCCCTGAATTTTAAAGGGGGGAGTATGGGTTTATTTAATGCAAAAAGAGTAATAATTACAGGGGCGGCTTCTGGAATAGGGAAAGAGCTCGCTCTGCAGATATCCCGATATGGGGGTATAATAATCGCGGCTGATTATGATAAAAAGTGTCTTGATGAAACAGTTGAGCAGGTGAAAGATTCAGGTGGAGCGGCATTCGGCTACAAGGTTGATATCTCTGACAGCAGACAGGTTGGCAAATTCGCGGCAGATGTAAAAAAGAAGCACGGCAGCATTGATATGCTTATTAATAATGCGGGAGTTACATTATTCGGCAAATTTGAGGAGCTTAAAATTGCAGATTTTGAATGGATAATGAACATTAATCTCTGGGGTGCAATTTATATGACAAAGGCTTTTCTGCCTGAACTTAAGGATAAGGAGGGGGCATATATTGTAAATGTTGCAAGCGTTTTCGGGGTAATTGGTACAGGAAACCAGAGTGCATATTGCGCTACAAAATTCGGCCTGCGGGGATTTACTGAAGCTTTGCAGGATGAACTTTACTCTTTCCCTGTAAATGTCATCAGTGTACTTCCGGGAGGAATTAAAACCAATATTGCGAAGAACGCCCGCATTATAAAAGATGGTTCAATACTGAAAGATACCGAAAAACTGGAGAAGAGGCTTTCAAAAATTTCAAAGACAACCGCTGCAGAGGCGGCATCTGCAATCATTGATGGAATGAAAAAAGGGAGGGTGCGCATAAGGATAGGTTCTGATGCAAGATTTCTTGACAGGCTGCAGAGGCTGGCACCTGTTAAATACAATCGTGTGCTCGCTAAGCTTTATTAACCGGCAACAAAAATATTTTATGTTGAGGAGCCCCCGGTTAATACTGAGGGGCTCCCGTAATATTTTTTATTATACTACATCTCCTGCTGCACTTTGTCAAAAAGATCTGTAATTTCTTTTGACGGCTCCTCATCCAGAAGACTGACAATAATTATTGCAGCCATTGAGAGTATAAAGGCAGGGACAATTTCATACAGAGTGAATATCCCTCCAAGAGATGAAAGGTTTTTCCACACGAGTACAGTTATCCCGCCGGCAAGAACTCCGGCAAGAGCTCCTTTCCCGGTTGTTCTTCTCCAGAAGAGAGCCATGATAATTATCGGGCCGAAAGTTGCACCTAAACCCGCCCATGCGAATGAAACAACTTTAAAAACTGAACTGTTAGGGTTAAGCGAGATCGAATATGCCACTATGGAAATGATTATAACAGCAGCACGGCCTGCCCATACGAGCTCTTTCTGTCCGGCTTCTTTTTTGAAAATTGCTTTATAGAAATCTTCAGATATTGATGATGCAGCAACAAGGAGCTGCGAGTCAGCAGTACTCATAATCGCTGCAAGAATTGCAGAAAGCATTATACCTGCAAGGAATGTTACAAAGAGTGACTGAACCATTACCATGAATATTTTTTCAGAATCAGTGCCTGCAAGAGGGGCTGCTCCGGAATAAGCCCTTCCGATAACCCCGATGAACATTGCTGAAGCAAGGGAAATGATAACCCATACCATTGCGATTTTTCTTGCATCTTTTATATTGTCTGCGCTATCAATACCCATGAAACGGACAAGTATGTGCGGCATTCCGAAGTAACCGAGACCCCATGCAAGTGAAGAGATAACAGCTATCGCGCTGAGATTGTTCCCCGCAATATCTTTTGTTATAGAGAAGAGAGTAGGGCTTATTGCGGCAATCCTTTCTGATGCAGCTGATATTCCCCCCATATTTATAAGGGCATAGGCCGGAACGGCTATGGCGGCAAAAAGCATTACAAAACCCTGGATCATATCTGACCATGAAACAGCAAAGAAACCACCAAGGAATGTATAGAAAACAAGAACACCACCGCCAATGAGGATTGCATATTCATACTGTATCCCGAAAACAGTGTTGAAAAGTTTTCCACCTGCAATAAAGCCTGAAGATACATAGAGGGTAAAAAAGATAACAATAAATATTGATGAGATGATTCTCAGCAGGTGTGTATTATCTTCGAACCTGTTTTCAAAGAAATCTGAAATTGTAAGTGAATCATTGGCCATCTGGGTATAAACCCTGAGCCTCTGCGCCACAAGTTTCCAGTTGAGATATGTCCCGGCTGACAGCCCCACTGCAAGCCAGAAGGCTTCACCGAATCCTGAAGCATAAGCGAGTCCCGGCAATCCCATGAGGAGCCAGCCGCTCATGTCTGATGCCTGGGCGCTCAGGGAAGTAACCCATTTACCTATGCCGCGCCCTCCCAGTACATAGTCTGAGAGATCTTCTGATTTGTTCGAGAAGTAAACTCCGATGCCGAGCATCACGAGGAGATACAACGCGAACGCTGCTATAATACCAATTTGTGCTGACATAAAATCTCCTGTTAATTAAGTAGTGTAATCAATGATGAGCCAGTCCCTGTCAGGTGACGGTTCAATGATAATAGCATGATTTTAGCTTTATACTTTCTGGCTGAACCGGTTACATGGCGTTTTTATTTATAAGCCATAAAGACAGGTTTTTTTACTGATACTTTTGTGATAAAATTAAAGTCATTTGTCAAGAACTGTTGTTATGCGGAAAGAAAAAGAATTTATATAAAGCATGAACTTTTTTGTGCCTGATATAAGTGTGCATAAGATTAAAAAAATGTTCATCTTTAAAAAGCTTGATAATTATCAGCTGTTATTTATAATGTACGTTATAGTATGCTTTCATTAATAAATCTTCTGTTCACAATTCCTGTTTTGAACTGATCTATTAATTGATTTATCCGCAATATACTGTATAATCAAAACAATAAAGCATTCCTGGGGATTATGCAGGAATAATATGCATTTAAAAAGGAGACATTTTGAGACCAAACCCTTATAGCAGTGAAAAACGAAGAAAAGAGCTGGATAAGAAAAAAAAGAAGGAAGAGAAACTTCAGAAAAAGGCTATGAGAAAGGACCAGGTGGATGGTGAGCCGGATGAGAGCCTTGATGAGGAGCCGGATTCTACTGAATCAGCAGAGTAAATTCTGACCGCATTATGTACAGACAGATCAAGATAAAACACGGGCGTGAGAAATCTTTCATAAACAGACATCCCTGGGTTTTTTCCGGAGCGCTTGCATCACTCCCTGACTACAGCAACGGGGAGATCGTAGAGGTGATTACTTCTGACGGGGTGATTATGGGCTACGGTTTTTTTTCACCGGATAGCCGGATTTCCTGCAGGATATTTGAATTTACTGACATACATGTCCCGAAATTTGATGCTGATTATTTTGCTGCGAAGATAAGCAGAGCTTCGGCGCTTCGAGGCCGGTTTATCGATAAAAAGATAACTGACTGCTGGAGGCTGTTGCATGCCGAAGGTGATTTTTTCCCGGGGCTTATAATTGACGTGTACGGTGATACTGCTGTTGTGCAGGCGCTTATAATGGGAGTTGAACTGATTCTTGAAGATATTGCTGATGGACTCGAGTCTCTCGGGTATAATAATATCTTCATAAAAAACAGCGGTGTCAACCGGGTTGAGGGAGTCAGCAGCGATAACTATCTTCTTCGGGGGGAGATGAGGGAGCGCGTCGCAGTTATGGAGAATTCCCTTAAATTTACGGTTGATATTGCCGGAGGGCAGAAGACCGGATTTTTCCTCGATCAGAGAGATAACCGTGAGCTTGTGCGGTCACTTGCACATGGGAAAAGAGTGCTTAATGCGTTCTGTTATACGGGAGGGTTCTCTGTATATGCCCTGGCAGGCGGCGCTGAGTCTGTCCATAGTGTGGATATTTCCGGCTCTGCCATTAATATAACAGATGAAAATATAAATTTAAACTTCGGGGATACCGGAAGATCAGTTTCAATTAAAGAGGATTGTTTTGAATATCTCCGTAAAATGGATTCGGATTATTTTGATGTAATTATTCTTGATCCGCCGGCCTTTGTGAAGCACGCATCTGGAGTTGATAAAGGAGCGCGGGGTTATAAAGATATCAATCTTAATGCGCTTCGGAGAATAAAAAAAGATTCATTGCTTCTGACATTCTCCTGCTCGCAGCATGTATCTCAGGATCTATTCCGAAAAATTGTCTTCAGCGCTGCTGCTGATGCCGGGAGAAATGTCAGGGTACTGCATCAGCTTTCGCAGGGGGCAGACCATCCCGTGAGTATTTTTCATCCGGAAGGTGAGTATCTCAAGGGATTGCTGCTGCATGTGGAATAGGGGTCAGAGCCCCGGGGCAAAAATAAGGGTCAGAAATTTAGGCTCTGACCCTTATTAAAAGATTATTTAATCTCTCTGAGTATAGCCTCTGTTTTGTTCAGCATTTCCTCTGAAAAATCAAGATGAGTAACGAACCTTATGGTTTTCGGGCCGAAAGCTGTAGCAAGAATCCCTCTATCCTTCAGTTTTAAAAGAAAATCTTTTTCATCCATAGATACTTTGAATATCAGTATATTTGTTTCAACAGGGATTACCTCTTCCACATACGGGAGGGTATTCAGAACTTTTCCAATCTCCCGGGCACGCCTGTGGTCTTCTCCTAACCTTTTAATATTGTTTTCAAGAGCATATATTCCCGCTGCTGCAAGGAAACCTGCCTGTCTCATCCCCCCTCCAAAGACTTTCCGTACTCTTCGCGCGCGTTTTATAAAGTCGTTACTCCCGAGGAGGAGAGAACCTACGGGCGCGCCAAGGCCCTTTGACAGGCAGATTGAGATGGAGTCAAAAAGCCTGCCGTATTTATCCGGGGTTTCTCCGGTTTCTGTTATTGCATTGAAAAACCTGGCTCCATCCATGTGAAAAGCGATATTCTTTTCACGGCAGAGCACACTGATTTTCTGAAGTTCATGATAATTCCAGTAAGATCCGCCACCTTTATTAACAGTATTTTCAACGGCCACGAGTGATGTTACAGGCCTGTGTATGTCATCAGGGCATATTGCAGCTTTAACGTCATCCGCGGTGAATCTCCCCCTGTCTCCCGGAAGCAGAGCAACGGAAGCACTGGAGTTTTTAGCGATTCCACCCCCCTCGTAAAAATATATGTGGGAAAGTTTATCACAGATAACTTCATCACCAGGCTTTGTATGAACGTTTATTGCAATCTGATTTGTCATTGTTCCTGATGCGCAGAAGAGAGCGGCTTCCATGCCGAACAGCTCTGACCCCATTTTCTCAAGCCTGTTAATCGTAGGGTCCTCCATGAATACATCATCACCGACTTCAGCTTTCATCATTTCTTCAAGCATCTTTTTCCCCGGTTTTGTAACTGTGTCGCTTCTAAGGTCTATCATAGGTTTCTCCGCAAGGTTAAATATGTATTAATTCCGGGTAAAATTGTTTTTTTTGTCATCATGTTTTTTTAAAATAAGTTGCTTATCCTTAAGTTCACATATAAATTAACATATAAACTCACAGGAGAGAAATGATGAAAGGAAATCAGAAATTAATTGATATGCTGAACTATCTGCTTGCAGATGAGCTTACAGCAATAAACCAGTACATGGTCCACTCTGAGATGTGTGCGGACTGGGGTTATGAAAAGCTGCATGAGGGTTTTGAGAAAAGAGCAATTGACGAAATGAAGCATGCTGAGCAGCTAATAGGGAGGATCCTTTTTCTCGGAGGGACTCCTGTTGTAACAACTCTTAATAAGATTAATATTGGAGCTGATGTTACTAAGCAGGTGGCAAATGATATAATTGCTGAAGAGGGCGCAATTAAAGCTTATAACGATGCAATTAAACTTGCGGCAGAGGTCGGAGATAATGCCACTAAAGATATGCTTGATCGTATCCTGCTGGATGAGGATGCTCATATAGATAAACTGGAAGAGATTATGGACCAGATTGAACAGATGGGGATCCAGATATTCCTTACAACACAGGTAAAAGAATAGGGGTTAGTCCTGTCAGATATTTTTGTTCATAAAAGCCCCCGGGAGCAGGGGTTTTTTCGTGAGAAAAAATCCAGGCTTCAATCCAGGCTCTGACCCTTAATCTTCTATATCCATAAAACGAGCCTTTTCAGATAGGCTTCTTCATATTCCAGAAATTTTTTTACTCGGGCGCTGAAACTGTTCCCGAGATTAAAAAAGTATTCATGTATTGTAAACTTTAATGGTGAAACAAAGTTTTCATCAAGATAACAGTTTATGAAGCCGATCTCGTTATTGCGTGGGTCATGCGACAGACCCTTTCGTACCGGGTTATAACCTATATACCATAGAAGCCACAGTAGATACTGCTCGGGATTATCGGACTCTTCTATTATCGTTGATCCGAAGCGCTCGTTCCAGAATGGGCCGGTTTCACCAGTTGCTCTGTTATATTTTTCAGCAATTCTTGCCTTGATATACTGCATTATACGGGAAATTGTTTCTTCATTTTCCATAGTTTTAATAATTAAATGTATATGATTTGATACAGTTTCAGCGGCTACAAGTTCAAATACATATCTTTCCTGACACATCTGAACAGCCTCTGTGAAATGCTTTTTGCCGAATTTGCTTTTCAACAGATCTCTTTTTCCGTGACATCTGGTGTAGCAATGATATGTTACTCCCTGGGCAATTATTCTTAGTGGTCGTGGCATCGGGCTCTCCAAAAAAAATAAGTATTCTGATGTTTATACGTTTCCCGATTGTTTATTTTAAAAAAAATCAGGGTCAGAGCATTTTTTTATTTTTAATTGAGGGTCAGAGCCTGAATTCTTCAACTGCTTGCTTTATGGGGTCAGAGCCTCGACCCTATCCTCGACCCTGAATTCAAGACCTTAAAAAAATACTTGCTCATATCCGGTACTTGTTCTATTATGTCGCATCTGAAAATCCTCCGGGGACAAATTCTTATACTTCTGAACTATGAATACTGAAGCGGATTTAATCCTGCCAGATCTCTTTACATACCATCCGGATGAAAATATTCCGGAGGGTGAACTGATCATAAACAATGAGGCCCGTATCAGGGAACTGTTTGACAGCGCTCCGCTTCCTCATGGACGCAGGTTTATACTTAAAGCTGAGTCATTTATATTAAAACTTGCATATTCTTATAACAAGATACTCTCCCTTTCGAATTCCAGGACCCGTATTTTAGCTCACCAGGTGGAGAGTACACATAGAATTGTAAATTCATTCAGGCAGAGATTTCTCATTGCTGATGAAGTGGGGCTCGGCAAAACGATAGAAGCGGGCCTTGTAATTAAGGAGATGATCTACAGGCAGAATTATAAGAGGATAATAATTATCTGTCCCGCGTCACTGTTATTCCAGTGGCAGAATGAGATGGAGAGCAAGTTCAACGAGAAGTTCATTATCATGGACAGAAAACTTTTAAAGAAGGCTTCTCAGACTGCCGGCGAAGGTGGTAATCCCTGGAAGGTGTATGACCGTGTCATCTGTTCTCTTGATTTTATTAAGGGGAAAGACTTTCAGGATGACCTGATTCACTGTTCATGGGACTTTGTTATTTTTGATGAAGCACACAGGCTCAGGAGAGATGCCAGCAGTTCAACACTGGCATACAGCATGGCGGAGCAGGTTGCAGTGAGGACTAAGTCACTTTTGCTCCTTTCGGCCACTCCATTCCGCGGGAAACTTGAAGAACTGTACTATCTCATCGCACTTATTGATAAAAATATACTTGGCCCGTATCAGTCATTCTACAACCAGTTCTGTCTTGACGGAGCTGACCTCTCTGAGCTTAAAAGAAAACTTGATCAGGTTGTTATCCGCCGCACAAAAAACGAGGTCGGAGGGTTTACAAAACGCCATGCCCGCACCATCAGGTTTGATCTCTATGATGATGAGCGTTTCCTCTATGACGAGACAACTAATTATGTGGCAGAGGAGTTCAACCGCGCGCTCCAGTCGGAAAACCGTGCAGTAGGATTTGTTATGACTGTTTTCCAGAAGCTTCTGGATTCGTCATCATACGCTCTGTTAGTCGCATTGCGGAACAGGTCGGCACGGTTAAAGGATCTCCTGGTTAAAGCGGAATCACTTAATAACGCCTACGTGGAATTCAATACCGGATGCTTTGATAATGAAACATTGTCTGATCTTGAAGAACTTGATGAGAATGCTGAACTCTCTGTTAAAAAGACAATTGATGAACTGAGACTGGAGATCCTCACTATCGACCGGCTTGTTAATCTCGCCTCTCAGATCGAATCGAACAAGAAGGGTGAAAAGCTCGTAAGGCTTATAAAAGATTTAAAGAAAAAGGGGCATGAAAAGTTTCTGATTTTTACGCAGTTCAGGACTACTCAGGATTACCTTATGGAGATCCTTTCCGGATTCAGCAGGGTCGCTTTTAACGGTTCAATGAACAGGGATGAAAAAGAAGAGGCCATTCTGCAATTCAAGAATGAAGTGGAGATTATTATAGCGACAGAGGCAGGTGGTGAGGGGCGCAATATGCAGTTCTGCGACATCCTTATAAATTATGATCTTCCCTGGTCTCCTCTTAAGATTGAGCAGAGAATCGGCCGTATTCACAGGTTCGGCCAGCCCAATGATGTGCATATTTATAACTTCTCCACGCGTGGGACTGTTGCGGAACGTGTACTTGAAGTCCTCACAGAAAAGCTCAAGATTTTTGAGGAGTCCATAGGCACTCCGGACATTATGCTGGGACAGATAGAAGATGAGATTAATCTTAATACTCTTTTCATGGAACTCGCCGCAGGAAGAAAGAAAAAGAAAGAAGTGGAGTCGGAGCTATCTGGCAGAATAGAAAACGCACGGCAGAGCTTTGAAAAGCTTTCTGAACTGACCGTGGCCGGGCGCATGGATTTTAATTATGACGAGTATTACAAGGTCACCCTGAAAGACCGCAGTTTCACAAATAGACGGATTGAAAAATTTATAAGTGACTTTATGGATGAAGATTCATTTGCCCAGGGGCTCATTTCAAAGAAAAACAGCAGGGCGGGACTCTACAGGGTTTTTTCAGGTTCAGGTGATGATGCCCAGGTCAGATACGGGACGTTTGACAGCGAGAGGGCTTTGGAGGATGAAAGCCTCGAGTTCCTGGCTTTCGGGCACAGTACTGTTGATAGAATTATCGATTACTGCAACAGCGACTGTTTTGGAGGAGAAACCGGGGTTATCTTTATGAAGAGTGATATCCCTTTTGACGGAATGATCTTCAACTATCTTGTTGAATTTTCATCAGCATCTGTTACGCATCAGCTCTTCCCCGTACTCGTTGACAGGGAAACAGTTCTCTCTGAATATGAAGTAAAGAGAATAGAAGAACAGTTCATGGACCATGATTTTATGCACAATATCCTATTGTCTGAGCATTACGGTACTGTTGAGTCTGTAAGAGGAAATGCATCGTTCTACTTCGATGCTGCCCGGATAAAGATTATGGAGCGCATTAATGACAGGCTTTTTGATCTCAATGAAAATATTGATATTCAGATAGATCCTGAAATCGAAAAGATCAAGGAATCCTATACAAAGCAGATCAAAGAACTCGAAGAGAAGCTCGATCTCCATGAGAGCCAGATGAAGTGGTACGGCAAAGATATGAGAAGCGTAATAACCCGTATCAGAAACAGGATTCTTAAAGCCCGCACTGAGATGGAGTCTCTGTTAAAAGAACACCGTGATTACTGCGGTATAAAATACAAGGTAAGCCTGATTAACTCGTCTGTTGTTATCGCACGAAACGATTTTTAACTTTATTTTATGTTGACTCTGTTTTAATATATGATAGAATTAAAACATGATTTGCCGCCCGGAAAATTTCAGGAAGATTTAAGCGATGAATATTCTACATGGGTTCTAATCTTCTGTAGCGTAAAAAATGATTAGTTAAATGGTGCGCTGATAAATGCGAAAAAGGCTCTTTAAACTGCTTCTGACAGTTATAGTAATAACTGCTGCTGTGATATCCGTCATCATAGGCCGTTTTTCATATGATTTTGTAAAGACTGTTCTCCGTGAAAACAGGGAAGAGAAAATTCTGCGTATAGAGAAACAGCTGGAACAGTACCAGAGTATTCTTCATTCAATAGAAGAACAGATGGACAGCGCAGGAAAAAAAGCTCTGCTCTCAATTCATAGAGATGTCAGGAACGCGGAATCAGCAGGGAGGTTTTCCCCTGATACGCTTAAAACACTGGCAAAAAAAAATGGAGTGGGGGATATTTACTTCATCAATTCAGAAGGACGCGTTTTTAATTCATCCCTGAAATCTGATATCGGCCTTAACCTCATGAATATAAGCCCTTCATTTACCCGCTACATTAATTCAATATACGGACGTGGCGAGGTCATCTCCCAGGGAATTTCTGTATCAATAAAAGAAGGGAAGATTAATCATTATATGTACTTTTCTCCGAAGGGGAGCAGGTTTATCTATGAAGTCTCAATGGATGTGCAGAGCTTTGTTAATAAAAAGTATAACTTTGCCCTTTATGAATTTCTCTTCAATGATATGTTTAAAAATTTTTACAATGAATATCTGGTATCTATCGATATATACTCAATTGCCGGGGGCGCCAGCTGGTCTCTGATTAATTCAGGGAAGAGGCTTGAACTTGACAGAGAACTTGTCAGAGCCATCACCACGCACGGGGAAGCCGTTATTGAAAAGGGGAACAGGATTAATGTTTACCGCAAATTCAGGATGAACAAGTATATGTTCAACCGCACAACACCTGTATATGCTGAACTTGTTTATGATGTTTCAATACTATCGCAGTATACGCGGAGGATAATACTATACTCCCTCTTTTCATGTGTAATAATTACCGGTATTATTTTTCTTTTATCCACATTAAGGATGAATGAAATGTTTATCAGACGCATGCTGAATATTATTGATAGCCTTAAGAAGATTAAAAACGGTGATTATAATGTTGCAATAGATGATAATTACGGAGATGAAATTTCTGATATATCATCAAATATAAATCTTATGACCAGGACTATTCAGCAGAGGACCGGAGAAATCAACAGGACAAATGAACAGCTGCGTGAGATGACAGTTTTTGTGAATGATATAATTGATTCGATGCCTTCGGCCCTTATTTCAATTAATGAAAAAGAGAGAATTATACAGTGGAACAGGGAAGCTGAAAAAATTTCCGGCCTTGCATCGTCAGAGGCAACCGGGCAGATTCTATGGGACGCCCTGCCTCAACTTTATAAATACAGGGCAAAATGTGAAGAGGTCCGAGAGAAGAGGTTAAAAGCTGAACTTTACGGGGAGAATTTTATCATAGAGAGTAACGGAAAGGAGGATGTTTTTGTTAAAAATATTTATATATTTCCGTTCAGCAAAGAGCAGATAACGGGTGTTATACTTAGAATTGATGATGTTACAGAACTTGCGAAAAAAGAAGAGCAGCTTGACAGGGCAAAAAAAGCTGAAGCCCTGGGTACAATGGCCGGCGGCCTGGCACATGATTTCAATAATATTATATCCGGTATTGTAAGTACAGCCTCGTATCTTGATGTAGTATTAAAAAGCGGAGGCGAAACTGACTCTGGAGAGATACAGTCTCATCTGAATATTATCAGGACCTCTGGCGAGAAGGCGGCCGGGCTTGTGAGAAATCTTATGTCATTTTCAAAGGGGAACAGGTTTGAACATGTCAAGGTTGACCTGAACAGCATAATATCTGAAGTTTCAGGTTTCGCTACAGCAACTATTAAGGACGTTGAATGTATTTTTGATGCCGGCAGCGGAAATTCATTCGTGTATGGAGACCGGACGCAGCTTGAGCAGGTTATTCTAAATCTGATAGTAAATGCCGCTGAAGCTATCAGGCAGAGCAATCAGGGGATTAATGTGCAGGGAAAAATTGAGTTAAAGCTTGAAAAAACTGAAAAAGAGGGCAAGCTTCTTACATCTCAGAAAGATTATATCTGGCGTATATCTGTACGTGATAATGGTCCCGGTATTGATAAAGAAAACATTGAGACTATTTTTGATCCGTTTTTTACAACAAAGAAAGAGGGGAACGGCCTGGGGCTTGCAATTGTTAATACCATTATAACAAGGCATGAAGGCCTTATTGAAGTCCAGTCAGAGAAGGGGAGAGGAACGGTTTTTAATATATACCTGCCTTCAGCAGAATAAGTAAGCATGCCGGAATTAATTTATTTTTAAGCTCTATTAATGTTATTAATTCTTGACAGATTATGTCTCATTAGATATGGTTATGTGTAATCTGACAGGGGGTAATATGAATAAAAAGATTGTTGTTCCTGCTGAAGTTTTTTCAAGGGTTTCAGGTTATTTCAGGCCGGTTAACCAGTGGAATAAAGGTAAAAGAGAAGAGTTTTCTCTCAGAATATGCATGAATATAAGCTCTTTTAAGGGAGCTGAATCCTGCGATTCATGCAGAACCCTTGAAAGCGCTATCTCATAGGAAACACCTCGTTAATTATAAGATCTGTCTCCTCGGTATTTATCGAGTACGAATCACTGCTGTAACTGTAAAGATACGAATTATATGAAGATGTACCTGTGTCTGTGCTGAAATAGCTGTAGACATTGAAAATAAAAAGTACGAGAAAAACCGATGCCGCAGCGAGAGAGGTGATATAGCTTCTGAATATAGTTTTTTCTTTCCGGGCATTTCTTTCAGATAATACCCTTCCGGCTATTGAGAGGTCCCATGAATTACTCTCCAGCCTGAGACTGATCTCTTCATCCAGTTTTGTTTTATAGTCCTGCATTTTTCCCTCCTTTTATATTATCCTGTATGATTTTTTTACCCCTTGATATTCTTGATTTTACTGTACCAATATTTAAGCCGAGTTTCTCAGAAATCTGGTTCAGACTGTAGCCCAGTGACACCAGGGATAACACAGATCCGTATTTCTCCGGGAGTCGCATGATATTCTCCTGCAGGAGAGAAATGCTGTCATCACCGGGATCTGCAGTTATATCATCAGCATCAATGAGTTTTTTCTCTTTCCGCTCCTCCCTTAAAAGCTTTTCATTCATCCGCAGTGATTCATTTCGTGCGATGCTGTAAAGCCATGTATTGATAGAGGATTCGCCCCGGAATTTACCTTTTGTCAGGCTGCTGTATGCCCGGATATAGGTCTCCTGCACAACGTCATCTATGGAGTGATAGAATCGTGAAGCAAGGTTTTTCTCAATGGCGGAGAGGACTACTTTTTTTGTTCTCCCCACTATATCCGCGAATTCACGCTCATTCATTTCTGCTGCCATGCCTTCTCCGCATTCTTTCAAAGAACATGTTTCTCTCGTTTTTAAGAACTTCTTTCTGTTCCGGTGAGAGTAATGAATCTATTTCGGCCCCCTGGTTTATTCTAAGCATCTGCAGTTCAATATTCAATGATGCCATTTTTTCAAGAGACTTTCTCACATCGGACATGTCTGGCTTATCGTTTTTCTGAAGAATGCTTCTGAGTCTTTCTTTCTCAGGTTCCATTTTCCGGAATATAACTTCATTCTCTTCTCTGAATTTTCTGTTGAGTTCTTCAATTCTCTTTATCTGCTCAGAGTTGAGATTAAGTTTTTCACGCATGAAATCAGGTCCGCAGAAATTTCTTCCATATCTGTTCCCCTGCATCTGGTGCCTCCCTTCCATGCCGGGGCCTTCATTCATAAACTCCGGTCCGCCTCCAGGGCCGGGCATGAATGGCGGTTCCCTGTGTTCCCTGAACATCATTATATTCACAGTGACAAGCACTGCTATTATCACTGAAAGTATTATTATAATTATTCTGCTGTTCATAGCAACGGTCTCCATCTATCCTGAAATTCTGCTCTTCAGTCTGTCGTATTCATTTTCAGATATTTCACCTTTCGCAAGCCGTCTGTTAAGAATACTTATAACATCAGGGGAATCCTCATTATTATTCCGTCCTGAACCTGTTATATATTTATAAAGAAGATATATAATTAAACCTGAAAGAACAAGTGTAATTAACCACATAACTCCACCTCCTCTGCTGAAGAATTGTGCATTACAATAATAGGGTCCCGCTAATGCTGCTGCAGTGGGTATTGTTGTCATGATAATTGCTGTTATATATTTCATAATGATTTTCTCTCAATAGTGTAAAGGTTACTGACGGCTGAAGCGCCGCCAGTAAATCCCGGTTATTACCACATGCCTCCGAAGCCGGGTCCGAAGCCCATTCCCCTGTGGTGTTTCTGAAAACTGTTAAACTTTTCAAGCTGTTCTTTTGTAAGAATTTTTTGAAATTCCTTTAAGTGATTATCACGAAGCTTTTCAATCTCCTTTTCATTATTCCTGTTTTTAAACATTTTATCATGGAAATCCATGTTAAGCTTATGAATTTTTTCAGCCTGATCATTTGTGATTCCGAGGTAGTCATGCATCATACCCGGTTTGCCGTCACCTCTACCCTGGCGCATCCCTTTCCCTTTTCCATGACGCGGGCCTTTGAAGTCTTTAACTTTTTCGAGCTGTTCTTTTGTCAGAACTTTTTCGATCTCTTTTCTGTGATTCTCTCTTACTTTGTAATGAGCATCCCGGTCTTTTCTGGCTTCAAAAAATCTGTCTGCATAATCTTTGTTGATTTTATGAATTTTGAGTTCCTGCTCTTCTGTGAGTTTAAGGTTATCAAAGATCCAACCGTGGTATCCGGGCCCGCCGTTCATACCCATGCCGTAACCTGAACATCCGCCATTGCCCATTCCCCGGGCGAAAAGTGTAGAGCCGGTTCCGGTAACAAGTAAAAGAGCCAGCATTGTGAGAATTATGCGTTTCATATGTTGTTTCCTCCATTTTTGTTTTATGTGAGTTAGACCTTCAAAAAGTGAAAAAGGTTCCATTGTTAAAAAAAATGGATAAACGGAATTATAAAAAAATGAAATAGAAGCAATAAGAGCCAATGATATCTGTTTTGCGCTATTTGTCAGTATAACATCTCATATGCGGTGATATAATAAAAGTTAATAAATTGACTCAGATCATTTTAAGTTTATGATTTATTGAATACATTACAGTAATTAGCAACCGGAATAACAGGTTGAATTTATTATTAAATAAGAGAGAACGATTTAGTATAAGGGGACAAAATGCAGGAATTTATAAAGAACATTGCTAAAGGTGAAGTTATTGATTTTGACAGCATAGTCAGTTGTAATGAAGGACAGATTGAAACTGTAACAATGGCCCAGAAAAAAGGGGTAGGATTAACTGTCCTGGGTTTCGGAAAAGGTGAAGGTGTTGGCCCTCATGCGGCTAAAGGTGATGCTTTGATTTATATCCATCAGGGTGTTGCTGTTGTTAAGATCGGGGAGAAGGTAATAGAGGCTTCAAAAGGCCAAATGGTGGTTATGCCGGCAAACATTCCGCACCAGGTTACTGCAAAAACTGATATGAAGATGCTGCTTGTTGTTGTGAAAGAGGAATAGAAATGAAATATCTGAAAAATATAAAACCTTATGAGGCTGTTAATATTTCCTTAATGATAAATCATACGGGAAATAAAATTGCCAGCAAAGCATTAATTGATAGTGATAATACTGAAATACGTTTTTTCTCTTTTGCAGAGGGGGAAAGTATTGATAAGGAGTACTATGTGATGGAAACTCTGTTCTTTGTTATTGAAGGGACAGCTAAAATCCGGTATGGTGAAGATGATGAGTTCATTCTTAAACAGGGTGAGATGGCGGCTGTTGAATCCGGAATCGACTACGGGGTACAGGCTTTAACGGACGTAAAGCTTTTCACCGTTCTTGTAAAGAGTTGAGTTTTTGTCAGATTAAATAAGCTTTTTAAGCAGGAGCATAACTGACAGCATTAATGTCAGAATGAGGAAAACAGCTCCTTTCTTTTTATCGTCAATTGTGAGTCCTCTCTCCATTACAATGTATATATGAGTCGAAACTGTCGCTGTTACTGAAACAGCTATAGAGAGAAGCAATGTTGTAATGAACATCATGATTATTCCTAATATGAAACCGCTGACATGATGGGTCATCCCGATATTAATTGACAGCTGTCTGAAGAGGCCGTTTCCAAGGCCGCTGACTGTTGCTTCAGAGGCTTTTACAAATGACGCGGGGATCGAGGCAAATACTCCGCCGCCGTCATTTCCCAGCAGCCACTGGGAGAGCGAGATTGTGAGAGAGAACGCGGTTGTATGAATGAGAAAAATAGCGGAAACAGATATTAATGATACCAGTATTATTACCGGGATCATATAGAGCAGGCCGAGATTATGCTTACGGATAAAAAGCATGAGGTTTTTGATGTTGCCTGAAATTCCTCCTTCCCTGTGTGCTGATATTGGAGGGTAAAACCAGATCCCGATTGAGAAAAGCAGAGTTATCAGGATTCCTGAAAGATAGACAGGGAGAAAAATAAGTGCAAAGATTACAGGACCAAGCATAGGGATTTTACCGAAGAGAATCAGAATAGCGCTCATTGCAAGCAGTGCGGCGGTATTTCCCAAAAAAACCGCAGGAGCTGTTCTGAAAGAAAATCTGATAATCTCATCCCACCCGGCGGGCCTGTCGTGAAATATTATATCAAGTGTTATGCGCGAAATTATTGCTGCGGTTGCAGTGTATAATGAAAAGATTATGGCAAGAGGTAAAAGCGCTATAAGTGAACCTGCGAAAGGGTGCAGTGTTGTCCCGCCGCTTAGCCATAAAGTTTCAATCCTGCTGAAAATAGTCATCAGCAGAAGCATTATTATAACACCCGAGGAAGCAACAAGTATTCTGTTTAATGAGAAAGCTCCGGCTGCTGCCGCAAAAAGCTCATTGATGCTGAATGAGTTTATGCTGTTATTAATAAATTTTGCCACTTCAATTTTTTCTGCGGGCGCTGTATGTTCCGCGCGTGTAGATGATTGAGTCTCAAAGTGCTCCGGCTCTTTAAACGCAGGGAGAGATTCTGACAGCGGGGGCTTCTTTACTAAAACAGGTTTCGGCCTCTCTTCATAAAATTCGATGGCAAAATCCTTCATGCATTTTCTGCATCTGTATCTGTATCTTCCGGTTTTTATGTTCGCGAATGTTATTGAGTAAAAAGAACCGCAGTGCGGGCAGAACTGCAGTTTGATTTTTTTATCACATTTACTGCAGTGAATTATAGATCGTTCTTTGTCTGATGCCTGAGCCTGTGTTACTTCATGTGCTGTGTTGCAATTTGAACAGAATACCTGCATGTTTTACCACCGGAATTTAAAAGTACTTTATGAATATACGGTCATTATTTCTGCTGATATAAAAAGTGATACACTTTTATTATAATATATATCCGCCGTTGCGGGTATGACAGAATTATTAATCTTATCAGTCAAAAAAGAAGCTCTCCTCTTCGAATTTTTCTTCAGGTGTTTCATCGCTGAACAGAGTTGTTCCCTCTTCGGGAGACATCTTTTTTTTCCCTTTTTTAACAAGTTCATTAATGTTTGAAAGCCTCCCGTGAAGGCCGTCGCATTTTTCGGCAGGCTCAAAGCCTGAAATAAAAAACTCTTTCCTTGTTGGACACCCTCTGTCAGGGATCGATCCAGTGATAGAGCATATATCTTTTTTAACGACACCTGCCGGTTTATCAGGGAAAGCTTTTCTCTCCCGGGTCCTGTAGACTTCAGCCATAAATTTTCCCCAGACCGGAGCTGCTGCAACTGAGCCGCTCTGACCTGACCCCAGCGAATACTCCGGGGAGTCACACCCTACCCATACAGCCGCCACAAGGTCAGGTGTATAGCCGATGAACCAGGCATCGCGGAAACCTGTATTTGTCCCTGTTTTACCTGCACAGGGGAGCCTGAAACCTGCTGCTTTTTTTACTGCGTATGAAGCGGTTCCCGATTCAATTACATCTCTCATCATATTTGTCATAATAAATGCGGTTTTTTCATCAGTGGCTTTAACGGGTTTTATGGTTTCAGCATTGAATATCTCCCGTCCATACCTGTCTTCAATTTTGTTTATGGCATGGGCAGGGATGAGAACACCTTTGTTCGCCAGTGAACCAAACCCTGATGCTATTTCAAGGGGCGTAAGCTCGCTTGTCCCGAGAGAGAGAGTAGGGTCAACCTGGAACCTCTCCTTTTGTACTCCGGTCATGCGGGAGGCAAAGTCTGCTATCTTTGCTCCGCCTGCAAGATCATATACCTTTGCTGATACAATGTTGAGTGAAAGCGCCAGAGCTTTTCTAACCAGGACTCTCCCGGAATAATCTTTGTCGTAATTTGATGGTGACCATGTTTTTCTGCTGCTTCCGTAATAAACAGGTGAGTCCTGAAGCGATGTTGCCGCGTTTATTGCCCCTGATTCAATACCTGCTCCATACACAAAAGCCTTGAATGCCGAACCGGGCTGCCGTCTGCTTTGTGCTGCACGGTTCAGCTGATTAACGGGGTTGAACTCGCTCCCCCCTGTAATGGCAAGGATCTCCCCGGTGCGGGGGTCTATGGCAACAAGAGCGCCTTCGACCTTTGCCCTTGCCATCAGTTTTTCGTAATATTCAATGTGGCCTGATACCTGTTTTTCAATAGCGGGGAGAGCTGATACAAGTGAAATGATTTCAAGTTCATCAGATATTGAGTTTATAAGCTCTCTGTTTAAACGCACAGCGGTTTTCATTGTTTCGCTTTTGAAAGATTTTTTTTCGTTAGCAGGGAGGGACTTCGCAGCGATAAGAGCTTCCAGCTTCCAGAGCCTTGACCTGTTGTAGCCCGCAGAGATTCTGTTCTGTGATAACAATGATGAAGTGATGAGTGAGTCGGATATCCCCTGGTATGAAAGATCTATGGTGGTCATAACCTTCATCCCCCCCCTGTAAACAGCATCCTCCCCGTATTTAGTGATAAGCTCACGCCTGACGTATTCAGTAAGCCATGGCGCTCTATCCCTGCTTTCACGGCGGATACCTGCTTCAGGAAACTCTGTCTTTATTTTTTCTGACAGCACCTCCCACATCTCATTAAACTGAGCAGCAGCATCAGTTCTGCTGATATAACCAGAAGCTATAAGATTAAAGATTATTGCCTGGGTCCGGTCATGGGAATTCTGTGGATTTTTAAGAGGTGAGAACCTGTCAGGAGCGGAGGGAATACCAGCAAGGAGAGTGGCTTCGGCTGTATTAAGTTCATTCAGTCCTTTCCCGAAATAGAAATCAGATGCAGCAGCTATGCCGTAGACTCCGTGCCCCATGTATATCCGGTTAAGGTACATCTCAAGAATTTCTGTTTTTGTGTATCTCTTTTCAAATTCCCTGGAAATGAAGAGTTCAACAAGTTTTCTTTTGATGCTTTTTTCTCTCCCTGTATAGATCTGCTTTACAAGCTGCTGAGTGATTGTAGATCCCCCCTGCTTCATCTCACCGCTGGCTATGTCAATAATGATCGCGCGGAGTATCCCTGCGACATCAAACCCTGTATGCATGAAAAACGAACTGTCCTCAGCAGCAAGAAAGCTTTTAATAACTGTTTCCGGGATATCAGAAAATTTTACATACTCCCTGTATTCATCGTAGAGCTCAGAGATAAGCTCGCCGTTACGGTCATAAAGTTTTGTCGGCAGGGGCTGATTAAGATCTCCTGATTCACTGAAAGCTCTGCACCCTGCTGAGTATGCATAGACTGTATAGGCAAAGGGGAGCAGCACCAGCAGTGAAAGGAGAATATATATTATTATATTTCTTGTTTTCATTAAAAAAATCTTGCCATCAGATGATTTGAACTCTTATAGTTTATCGGGATTTTTCTTTATAAAGTTAAGCGGCATATTTTGCGGGGGACACTGTGAAGCATATACTATTGTCATTTTTTATTATTATCCTCTTTATAACTATTAAGGCTTCAGCTGATATTGGCGAGGGTGAACTCGCAGGGTTAAGGGGAGCATTTATGGCGAGGATTATAAAGGATAATCCCGGAAGAGAGGATGAGATGAGAAAGTGCCTTGCTTTAATGGTGAGGGACGGGAATACCGGCTCACGGCTCATCGACAGGTTCGCCTTTTTTCTTTATGACAGCAGGAGGAGCAGCCTTGAGCTTGAAAAGATCAGGTTCATGAAGGATGCGGGTAAAGCTGTTTTTTTTATTGTGATGAAGGATTCATCCGATGGCCAGTTATACTCCCTCTACCTTGAGTACGCCGTCACAGGAGGGGGAACAATAAAACTGAGGGATACTTACTTTTCAATGATTTATGGTGACCGGATAAAATCAGTAACGAAATTTTTCGGCGGAAACGAATAGATCTCCCGCATATATCAAATGTATTTTGTAAATGCCCCGATTATCCGTTCAAGCCCCTCTTCAAGTATGGCCCTGGGGCAGGCGAGATTGAATCTCATGAAGCCTTCACCTTCAGTACCGTAGATGTTCCCCTGGCCCGGTGCCACTTTCGCCTCTTCAACGAATATTCTCAGAAGCTCTTTATAATCCAGACCGAAATCTCTGAAATCTGTCCATACAAGGTATGTACCCTGAGGCTCAATAACTTTGATCTGCGGCAGAAAATTTCTGAAGGTATATTTCATATACTCCAGGTTCCCTTTAACGTAATCCATCAGCTCATCGAGCCACTCCGCTCCGTGATTATAAGCGGCCTCCATTGCATCTGTTGCGAAGGAGTTGGGATCAATAATTCCGTTTCGCATCAGGGCTTTCCTGAATTTTTTCCGCAGAGTTTTATCAGGGATGATGATGTTGGAGAGCTGCAGCCCCGCGAGATTGAATGTCTTGCTTGGGGCGGTGCATGTTATGATTCTTTCTGAATATTCCGGATTAATAAGGGGGAGCGGGATGTGTGTTATCCCTTTATATGTAAGATCACAATGAATCTCATCAGATATAATTATTATATCTCTCTCTTTGCAGATGCTTACAAGAGTTTCAAGTTCCTCTCTGCTCCATACTCTGCCAGGGGGGTTGTGCGGGGAGCAGAGCAGCATTATTTTTGCGGATGGATCTGATGTTTTCTCCCGGAGGTCGTTGAAATCCATGATAAATTTTCCGTCACCATTCTGTATCAGCGGAGAATTAAGGAGCTGTCTTCCATTCCCCTCCACCACATGCATAAAAGGATGGTAAACAGGTCTCTGTATTATTACTCCATCACCGGGATCTGTCAGAGACTGTATAAGGAGGCTCAGTGCCGGGACAACTCCAGGTGAGTAGACAATCCACTCCCTTTCAATATTCCAGTTATGCCTGCTGCTGAACCATCGTATAAGAGAATCGTATGCAGAGTCTGTGTATGCGGTGTATCCGAATATTCCGTGAGCTGCCCTCCCGGTAAGAGCTTTAATAACTTCCGGGGGGGCCTGGAAATCCATATCTGCAACCCATAGAGGGAGAAGGTTCTCCCCTCCGAAGATCCGGTCACACATAGCCCATTTTTCGCTGCCTGTGCCATGGCGGTCTATAATTTTATCGAATTGGTATTTCATACTGTACCCCCGGAGGATGATCATATCTCTCTATATTCCGGATATTCTATTGACATCTTAATGACAAGGATAAAAGGTGAATAAAAAAATGAATTTTAAAAAAAAATATTCACCCGTATTGAGCCGGCTGGTACACTACCGGTAAGAGAACGACTGTAAAGTCATAAAATTAAAAAGGATTTTAATCCCGGGAAAAAACCTGATTCTGAAACGGGAATAACATAAGAATGAATATACATGAATGCATGAAGTGCAGATTTTACCTGACACATTTTGATGACCTTATAATATGTGTCAGGCATGAGGATAATCAGGACCTCCAGAGCCTCATTGTTACTGTTAATCGCAATGATGCATCGCTAAAGGAGTGTCTGTTGTTTGCCCCTGAAAATGAGAATATTAATTGAGTTTCTGTATTTTGTCCGCTTTAGTTTTTTCCTTTAAATAACAGCTATATTGTTCAGTGATAAAGATGTAAAAATCTGAATGTAATTAATCATTGCGGAACCCTGTTCGCCTTTTTTTTAAATCATCAGTCTGCTTGGACTGTTTAATGGGTTGACTTTTATTTCATGCGAAAAATATTATTTTTTTTAATACATATAAAGAATTTTGTATAACCGGTGATTGTGATGAGAAAAATTAATTCCATTCTTCTTAATATGAAGATCTCCAAAAAGTTTACATATATGGGGGTTCTCTTTTTTATAATCTTTCTGCTTGTTGTGTCAATAAGCATGGTGCTTGTTATAAAAAAGGTGCTTGGAGATAATATAGCCCTGGAAGTAAAAGATAAATCACAGATTATAATCCGCAATGTGGATTATATGAAAAAACAGGCTCTAGACGCCACAGAGCTTTTCACATCATCGCCGGATCTGCTTGACGCTTTCAGCAGAAAGGACAGGGGTTCGGCAGTAAAGATAGGCCGGGCCGCCATGAAGTCGATGGGTATGGATTACTTTGTTGTTACCGATATTAAAGGTGATGTTTTCGTCAGAGCGCATTCACCGGAAAAGTACGGGGACAATATCAGTACTCAGGTGAATATTCAGAAAGCATTGAAAGGGGATAAAAGCGCCGGCATCGAAGAGGGCGCTGTGGTTAAATTTTCAATCAGGGCAGGAGCTCCTCTTAAGGATAGAGGGGGGAGAATAGTCGGTGCAATCTCCATGGGCTACGTGTTAAGTGCCGACAGCTTTGTAGACAGGCAGAAGGATCTTCTTGATTGTCATGTTACAGTTTTTCATAAAGATGTAAGAATTTCCACAACCATTACAGATGTGAGCGGTAAAAGGATTACAGGTACAAAATTAGGGATTGATACAATCACGGACAGGGTGCTGAAAGAGGGGGCCATTTATTATGGTGATGCCATGATACAGGGCCTCCGATATTATACTTCTTATATCCCCATTGTTGATACAGGAAATAAAGTTTCAGGTATGCTTTTTATCGGCAGGGAGGCAGGCGTAATCCGGGGTCTCATTAATAAGCTCCTCCTCTATTTAACCATTGTTATTTGTATTTCCGGAGCAGGGTTTGTTCTTGGCGTCCGCCTGTTTCTCGGTTCTGCTGTAATAAGGAGACTTAACAGGGTCAACAGAAGACTTAAGGAGATTGCCGAGGGTGATGGTGATCTCACTGTGAGTATTAATGAGGTCTCTGAAGATGAAATTGGAAGACTTGCAGGTAATTTCAATAAGTTCGTTGAAAAGATAAAAAATGTGGTTGCTGATATAAAAAAGGTCGCGGTGGAACTGAATAATATGGCAGGAGAGCTGAACAGGGCAACCGGAATATTTTCAGATAATTCGCAGGCTCAGGCTTCTTCAATCGAGGAGGTCAATGCCACAACAGAGGAACTCTCCGCAGGAATGGAGATGATCTCTGACAGCACAAAAGTTCAGGCTGAAAGCATGAAAGCCCTGATGAACAGAATGGGAGAACTTTCCGATTTAATTAACGAGACCAGCAGCAGCATAGATGAATCAATAAGCCTCGGTGTGAAGATGTCCTCGGAAGCACGTAACGGCGAGAATTCACTCCGCTCAATGACAGAGAGTATGGATAAGATTGAGGACAGTTCATCGCAGGTTTATAATATAATCAAAATAATAAATGATATATCGGAGCAGATAAATCTTCTTTCACTGAATGCCGCAATTGAGTCAGCGCGTGCGGGTGAAGCGGGGCGCGGATTTGCTGTTGTTGCTGATGAGATATCAAAACTTGCTGATCAGACTGCCGGCAGTATTAAGGACATCAACAGGCTCATTAAATCCAATGAAGAGGAGATTAAAAACGGAAGTTCAAAAGTTGATGAAGCTGTCAGAATTTTCGGAATAATTATTCATGCTGTTGAGCAGGTCACAGATATGATGAATAAAGTTTCAGGGTTTATGGGAAAACAGATTGAAGCACGTAACGGCATTGCGGATGTATCTGATGTTGTAAGTGTAAAAACTGAAGAGATTAAAAACGCCACAAGTGAACACCGCATCTCCACCGAAGAGATTGTTCGCGCAAGCGGCGGGATCAACGAAATGACACAATCAATAGCAGGCGCTGCTGAGGAAATGGCTTCAATGGCAGAGGAGATAACAGCAATGTCTGACACCCTTAAAAGCAGGGTAGATTTTTTTAAGGTATAGGCGCAACAGGTTCAGGAGGGGAGAGCCGGGCGAACCACGTGGTTCGCATGGAACCCCGCTCATGTTTTTTCAAAATTACCGGTTTTAGAATCCTTTCTTTTCTCCGGCATTTCTTCCGGCAGTTGTATTTGCAGCTCCATACAGGAGCGTTCCCCCCAAAAATTCTTGACTTTTAGAAAAAAATTGAAAAAATGAGGGCAATTTTAATCATCTTTTTCTACTACTAAATATGCGGGTGAGGCTGTGAATTTTAAAAGACGCCTGAACGCTCCTGAAACGGAGCAGTTTATTAAAAGCTATGATTCATACTACTCGCTTGTGTTCAGCACAATATATTCAAAGATAAATAATTTTCATGACGCTGAGGACATCTGCCAGGAGGTCTTTATCCGCTTCTATAACAAGATGGATGAAGTTGAGAACCCCCGCAAATGGCTTTACGGCTGCCTCCGCATTGTGGTGCTGGATTACTACAAGGAGAAGCGGCACAAAGACGTGGATACAGATGAGCTTTTTGATGATATAAGCCTTGGGTATGTGAACGGCTTCAGGGACACGAGGATGATGCTGAAACATGCCATGGATGAGATACTTGATAAGCATGGAGACAGGGACGCTTCACTCTTTGAGATGATTGCTGTTTATAATTACACCTTTGCTGAGGCAGCACGCCACCTTAACCTGGGGTACAAGCAGGCAAGGTACAGGTACAGCCGTATGGCTGAAATGCTCATGGAGAAACTCCGGGAGAAGGGTGTAGAGAGGCTGGAAGATCTGCTATGAAAGAGAATGAAATTATTATACAGGCGCTGAAGAAGTACGACCTTGCTCTCCCCCTCTCATGGCTGGAGAAGAGGAGGATAAGCCGTGCGAAGAGACGCACACTTGCTGTTATACTGTCGCGGGATAGCGGCGGGAGGTTCAGGTTTTCCGCTTCAATCTTTTTTTCTGATATGATGAAAGCCCTGGGTATGGACGCAACACTTGCGGCAGGGTGGAGAGCTGCATCTGTGTCAGCGGTGTTTGCCCTGCTTTTGATTGCCGGGGGATCTCTCCTTGTGATTCAACAGAGGGTTGCTATACCAGGTTTTAATGAAACAGCGGTGATATATTCAGCAATGGGGAGTGTTTCAGCAGGAGAAGGGATTGTAACAGGTTCATGCGGTTCTGTCAAGCTTGAGGCAGGAGCAGGGGTGAATAGCGGCGATATGGTTACTGTTCACGGCGGATCTCCACTTCTGATGAAGATGGTTAATGGAGCAGCAGTATCAGTTTTAAGTGGAGGGAGCATTAAGCCTGAATATTCTGAGAACCGGTCTGTTATACATTTATCAGAGGGGTGTATTATATCAAATGTCCCTTCACCATTCAGCGGAGTTTATGAAGTAAGTACACCCGACGCGGTTGTTACTGTTAAAGGGACGGTATTTGCTGTAATGTTTAACAGCGGTAAAACATCGGTTATGGTGTCAGAGGGTGTTGTAAGCCTGAGGCACATTCCATCCGGGTTTACCAGTGATATTGAGGCAGGATATTATGCTGAGGCCGGGGCTGAAGCTAAAAAGCGAAAGCTCAGTGAAAAAGAGAGGGAGCTTCTTAATGCGTTTGAAATTGCGGCAGAAGATGCGTCCCTGCTCCCTGAACTCAACAGGATTTATGACAGCATTATTAACAAAAAAGAATCTCAGGGGAGGATGACCCTTGACGATATAAGAGAGAAGTACGGGCAGATTGACGAGGTGTTGCTTTACAGCGGGAAGAGGTACACTGGCGCAATAATTTCCCGGAGTGATAAAATGAAGATTCAGACAGAGAACGGAATTATCTCTGTTCCAGCGAAAGATGTAAGGAACGTTATACCGAAATAATAAAACTGATTATAAGGAGCGGAAAATGAAATTAAAGAGATCTTTTAATAAGGTGCTGATAATTGCAGTAATTTCTATTTTAGCAATGCTTATCTCCTGCGCCAGGGAGGTAAAGAGGGAGATGTTTGTCTGTTTTTATACGGGTACTGTGACACAGACAAGAAACGGTACAGCTATACCCATTGAGGTTAAGGGGATTGTACAGGAGGGGGATCTTTTCACTGTAGGGGAAAAATCAACGCTTATTCTGCAGAGCAGTGACGGCCTTGTTATAAGGTGCGAATCCAACACAGAGGCTGTAATATCATCAATCACTGATGTGACAAAGAGGGAGATTACATTAAACAAAGGTAAACTCCTCTCCAGTGTTGATAAGCTGACTAAAGGGCACGGTTATGCGGTTAAGACTCCCACTGCTGTTGCATCTGTACGGGGCACTCAGTTTCTCACTGAATACGACGGGGCTAAAACTATTGTCGCAGTGGGCAGGGGAGTTGTCAGTGTTAAAAGGACAGCAGGAGCAGCTGATGAAAAGCTCACTGAAAAGGGGAACACGGCTGTTGTTGAAGCTGAAAAAGAGATCGTTGAACTCCGCGAATTGAATAAAGTTGAAACACTTGAACTGGCAAAACTCGAAAAGACGCCGGTTGTTGAACAGGTTGAGAAAAAGACTCCTGAGCAGATGAAGGATGTTTTTAAAGATACAGAGAAAACTGATGAGGAGATAAACAGTCAGATAGAGGAGGTAAGCGGCCTCTCCCCTGCTGAGATGAAGGCGAAGTACGGCAGAATTGACGTTATTACTCTTTACAGCGGAAGGATGATACAGGGTGTAATAATTTCACGGGGTGAAAGCTACAGAATACTTACAACAAACGGAACTATTAATGTTAAAGCTAAAGACGTCAGAAGGACAGATATAAGATAGGCAATAATCTCTCCGCCCCGGATGATATACAAATAATCCGGGGCAATAATATCATCGGTTTAATTTGGGATTATTTAAACACAGGAAGCAGGTAAATGAAACGAATAAGTTTTTTCATTATGGTACTCGCGGGAGTATCATGTTTCAGTATTCTCCTTTTTTTTAATGAAGCTTTGAACGCGGAAACGGTTTTTCTTAAAGACGGATCAATTATTGAAGGGAGAATTATCTCTGACTCAGCAGGCACAGTTGCTGTTAAAGATAAAGATAACAAAACACGTACAGTGCAGCGCGTGAACATTATGCGTATCCTTTACACTGATCTTTACATGGGTAAAGTCTACGTGCAGAAGACAGACGGGAAAAATATCATAGCCTACATGGTGGATGAGGACAGGGACACCTATACTTTCCGCAGGGAGCTCTTTAATCCTGAGGAGTTTAAACTGAGGCGTGACCAGGTGCTCTTTATGGCACGGGGGAACCCCTCGGGACTTGAGGGTGAGCCTGACACTGACCATGTTTCTCTCAAGTGGTTTCCCCCTTATAACCAGGTGAGGAAGTATAAAATATACATAAAAGGGCCCGGAGATAAATCATACAGCGTTGCGGATGAGACCGGGAGCAAAAGCATAACCCTGAAAAAGCTTAAGAGCAACACAAAGTATCAGCTTTACGTAACAGCTATAGACAGCGCGGGGGATGAGTCTCTCCCCAGTAATGAGCTGTCTATAACCACGAAGAATATTCCGCCTTCTGATCCTGATGTTAATCCTGCAGAGAAACTCCCCGGCGGAGATTATAAAATAACATGGAAAGAGTCCACTGATCCTGATGGTAAACTCGCCGGGTACAGGGTCTATAAAAAACTGGACGGCAGTGAAACAGTTATATCTGACACGAAAAAGACAGAGTATACTCTTTCAAAAAATGAAGAGTATGACAGCATATATATAGCAGCATATGATGACCTGAAGGGGGAGTCAGACCGTTCCCCGGTCTTTTTAGGGAGGTTCCCGCGAATCGGCGTGAGCATCAGGGCTGCTTACCTCTACCCGATGGGTAAACTGAAGGACTTAGCGGATTACGGTTATGGCGCTGTTGTAAAGTATGAGATGTCGAACTACTTTATGCAGCAGCTTGAACTTTCCGCAGAACTCGGATTTTTTTATCTTCAGGGTGGAGGTGATTTTACAGAACCGGAGAGTAAAGTAAACAGTTTATACCTTATTCCGGTTATGATAAACGGCGGATATGCATTTTATCCCTCTGAAACACTGGCGGTTATTCCATATCTTTCTGCAGGAATGATGGCCGTTCATTATGATTATAACTATTTCAATATACCGGCTTCAAAAGATACAAACGTGACAGAGAATGAGTACAACCCCGCTGCAGGCGCTGGTATTACATTGCGATACATCGCAACAGAGGATGTTTATATTGATATTTCAGCAGACTATAGAATTTTCTTTGAGGAGTCCGGGAGTTTCAGCTTCTGTACCGGGTTAATTGGCGCGGGTATGATGTTCTGATTATTATGAAGGTGTAAAAATGAAACAGAGATTTATTAAAATATTAATAACTGCTTTAATACTATCAACCATATCATGCTATGACGGACTGAATGAGATGATTGATAACCTTGCGATGAATGTGCCGATCTGCGTTAACAGTGTAACAGGTAATGATGCCAATGACGGGCGCGGATGGGCTAATGCTTTAGCCACAATTCAGGCTGCGGTTATTGCTGCTGAACCGGGTGATGAGATATGGGTAGCGGGGAACCAG
>ERZ795048.765-NODE-765-length-32292-cov-12.608524_pt1 | contig 32292 bp, 47 predicted proteins | sample MGYA00375132_ERZ795048 | MGnify/ENA primary metagenome ERZ795048 (study PRJEB30177, sample SAMN05720225) | activated sludge metagenome | isolation source: Anaerobic digester | place: Hong Kong | collected 2014-12-17 ... | reverse complement strand
TAGTTATATCACAGTTTTTGTATGTAATATTTAATAATTTATTTTGTAACTGTAGTCTCGCATTTATATAACCCATCATCTGAGACATAACTTATGGTAGCTGTATTAGGACTATTACCTACAGCGGTAAAATTATAATATAATTTTAGTGGTTCATCTCCTGTTCTTATACCTGATATAACGATTTTATTAGTGTCTGAACTTTTAACTGTTCCGTTTGGTACCTGAATATATTTACCGTATTGATCATAAGCATATACGCAAACATAATCATAATAAGCTGACATATATATACTATTCAAACTCGGAGCTTCGCCACCAAGTCTGACTCGTGTTACATTTATAACATTGTCATTTTTACCAATAACCTTAATATTTGCTGTAGTATCTAAAATAATAGGTTTTATTACTGTTATTTCACCTTTTTCTTCTAATATTTCTATATTATTACCATCAGACTCATAACAAAAAGCATCTGGTAGAGAAACATCATTTGTAGATTGTAATAGCACATTTAGTCCACTTGCTGTTACTCCACTTATTGATATTTTAAGATTATGCTCTTCTGATATAGCTCCTGCATACATATTGTGCCTTCCATATTCGAAATTTAACCGACATCCTACAACCTCTGAGTCATCTACTGCAGTCAGAGTAAACTCATACACGGCTTCTATATAGTTTGGATTTGTAGAACCATAAGATCCGCCCCTACATGCTATTATTCTTAGTGTCTCAGTCCCAGCTCTTTTTGCTGTAACATTAATATACATCCCATTCGTTTCATCTCTTGTAATCTCAAAAACTGGGGAATCTCCAGAAATCTCAGTCCCATATGGATTATTATCATCCGTTCTTCTTACCTGAATATAAAAATAATTAAAACCAAGACCGAAAGTATTTCCTTGACTATCTTTTGGATGTGTTCTTATTTTAAGTGTTTTTCCGACCAGCAACCCAGGACATTCCAGATTATAACTTATCGATGAAAAAGTATTCCTTTCACTCTTTCCGTCTAAAGTAATAGGTGTGCTTATATTCCATAATCCATCATCAGATTTGTAACTTATAACTGCTGTATTTGTGCCGGAAGTAATGCCGTATGCATCACAACAAACATACCTTAAAGGATTTACACCGGGTCTAGGATCGCCTAACACAATTTGAGAAGTATCTGAACTAGTAAAAGTACCTGATGGAGGTAATATTTCCTGACCATATTGGTCAGTAGCATTTACATATAAATATCCACCTGGATAGGCAAAGATCCACATTCTGGCTGCATATGGTATGCTTGGATCCGTTTCTGAACTAGCTTTCACATCTCTTTGATCATTTATAATACCCTGTTCATACAATGTATCTATGAATAATTTTCCCTGCTTATTGTTCAGCTTCAATGTTTCCTGTAAAGTTACGGCGATATCTTCAATTGTAATATAACCTTCTTTTACAGTTAATCCTTTTGATTCAGCAAAAGCCTTGACATCAGCCCATTCAAAATCGACACCTTGCTTGTAACCTAGCAGATCCAGCATTATTTTTACAATTTCAGTTCCGCTTATCATATCTGAAGGCCTGTAATTTCCATTACCATCACCGATAAAACCAAGTTCCGGGTGAGCATATGTATATGCTAATATTGGTTTCCAAAAAGCAGCATTTAAAGGTGATATATCATTAAGATTCTCCGTGCTATTAAACCTCTTCGCCTGAGACTCCAAGCCTCTTAACCGCAAGTTTATCAGCATTCCTTGTGCCCTTGTAGCATTTCTTGATAAGTATTCATCAGTAATAGTTCCACCTTCTCCTCTTATAATACCAATAGCTGCACAAGCTCTCGTTGCATCGGTAATTGCTGTTGGGATTACTATTACTGTTGTTAACATAGCAATAACTAGAATTGATATCAGTATTCTTCTTGCTTTCATGTGTTTACTCCTTAGTTATATTTAATATGTAATATACTATTTTTTAATAATTTATAACGGCAAAATATGTCTGTTAAATATTCATGTAAACTGTGTATTTTCAATATACTCTTTATCTAATAGTATGTCAAATTTGTTCATAAATAGTTTACAATTTCAGAAAAACACACTTTTTCTACTTATTTTACCCTTACACCATATATAACGTAAAAAAGGGGTAAAGGGTGGACAGATTTTTGAAAATATTTTTAATTCACTTCTTTTTTTATATATTAATACATATATTCATACATTCACATAAGATTTCTATTTTTGTTTTAATTATCTTTCCTATCCTTGTATAATGGATGAAGTAGTGGTAACAAGGAGGATAAGATGATATTCAACCTTTCAAGACCAAAATCCATGCTTCCAAACTCATACTTCTGGACATGGGATCAATCTACAAACTGGGTTTTAGATGATCCTGGTATTGTAAATTTCGGTAGCTGGAATAAATACTTGAAAAATCCAGAAACATATATAGAAGACTATAAACGCCTTACTGATATGGCTCAAAGCCTTGGGATAAAAGGAATAATCATCTGGGGATTTTTAAGAGATTCGCATGGTAGTATTGAATACGCTAAAAAAGTCGCTTCCTATGCAAAATCCAAGGGAGTGTCTATCATGCCGGGAGTAGGTACTACTCATTATGGTGGTGTCTATTATGAGGGAAATAATAAATACAACATAAATACATTCTTGCATGCTAATCCTGAATGTGGAGCAGTAGTATCTAAAGAACCAGGTGCAAAAAGAGCACATCATGCAGTATGCCCAAGCAACCCTTTATTTAAAGAATGGATAGATGAAGGACTTCACTGGTTGTTCAAGGAATTCGAAATAGGAGGATGCAATTTTGAAAATGGTGATTTCTTCTCCTGTTACTGTGACAAATGCCAATCACAGAAAGAAACCTGGCCAAAGAATGATCCTAATTTTTTCAGATATCAGTCAATGTGTTATGAACCTGCTTTAACAGCCGTTGAAAAATTCGCTAAAGAAAATGATGACCTTCTAATTACTTGGGCTACTTATTGCGGATTTCTACCAGGTAATATTAATAATATACAAGATAAGCCTGACAGCTATATTAAGAATATGGGAACCGACAGACCGGAAATATTTAACAGAATGAGTTATGAAGGCATAGCCCAGTGGACATTAACCAGAATGGTCCGGGAAAAAGAGATTTCACTGATGGACTTTCTGGATGATGGGACTCCAAGTCTTGTTTTCGATAATCCCTCATGGTTGAAAGGAATCACCCCTCCTTCAAAAAGGAGCACAGGTTTTGTACATCAGGGAAGCCAGTGGGATTATTCACCATGGGAGAGCAAATCCACAAGATACAGCCTCATACTCGGCAGAATAAAAGAAGCCTGCTTAAGAGCATATGAATCAGGTCTGGAGGGTGTTTCAATACATGGGGAACTGACATCAAGACATATCCCTGCAGCTCTTAATTATCTTGCTTTTTCTCATTTCACGCACTGGCCATATGATACTTTACGTGCATTCGGCCAAAAAACACTGGGAGAGGTCTTCAATAATCCAAAAGAAGGTGAAGATTATGTGGAAATACTTGCCCTATGGGAAGCAGGAAAAGTTGATGAACAGCTGAAAAAAAGAATAAAGGAAAGATATGATTCTGCCTATTCGATTATTTATCCTGCAAGTGAGGATGCATCAGAATCAAAACTTACCAGATTCTTCTTCTGGAACTGGTTATACAGGCTTGTGTCAAGTTTTCACGGAATAGAAGAATCTTTCTTCTAGATGAAAATAAAATGCTATTGTATGTTATGCATTTTATAAAATATATATATGAAATTGTTGGTAAAATAAACTTGGTTTATTTCTTAAGATGTTTAATTATCTCTTCTTTAGCGTCAGATACAGTGTATAATTTGTCATTTATTTCAGGATGAGAGATTTTAATCTTTTTTAATATTTTTGTTACTTCAGGCACATCAAGACCAAGGCTTGTAAGCTGTTCAACATTTCCGAAAACTTCATCTCTTGTACCATCCATAACTACCTTTCCGTCATGTAATACAATTATCCTTTTTGCATACTGTGCGACAAGTTCCATGCTGTGAGCAACCAGGATGACTGTACACTCTTTGTTGTCATGAAGATTCTGTATAATACTGAACAGTTCTCTTGTTCCTTCAGGGTCTAATCCTGCTGCAGGTTCATCAAGAACAAGTATTTCAGGTTTTAGTACAAGAATGCCTGCAATTGCTGCTCTTTTTTTCTGGCCTCCGGAAAGGTCATAAGGAGAAGCATTAAGGTTTTCCTGAGTTAATCCAACCATCTTTGCTGTATCCAAGACTCTCTGCTTTCTCTGGTCTTCAGGTACATTTCTCTTTATCAATCCAAACTCAATATCCTTATATACTGTCTCTTCAAAAAGCTGATACTGCGCATACTGGAAAACCAGTCCTACTTTTCTTCTTAAATCAGACTGGACTTTCTTGTCCTTTGTATCTATTCCATCAACAAGAACTTCACCTATGTCAGGTTTCAATAATCCGTTCATATGTTGTATGAGAGTTGACTTACCGCTCCCGGTTGCTCCTATTATGGCTGTATATTCATTACTATAGAAATCAAGATTAATATCATCCAATGCTTTCTTTGAAAAAGGAGTGTTTTTTGCATATGTATAGCAGACCTGTTTTAATGATATTATTCTGTTTGTTTCATCTGTATTCATATTACTGTAGCAGCCTTCCTAAGATATCAGCAGTTTCATCTTCTTCAATTGTCAGGTTTTCTATTTTTATTCCTTCTTTTTTCAGTTCATAAAGTAGTCGTGTAGACTGAGGAACATCCAATCCTGCTTCAATCATCTCATCAACATTTGTAAAAACTTCTTTAGGAGTACCACTAAGAGTTATTGTGCCTTTATGCATTACATAAACCACATCAGCATACTTGGCCTCATCCATATTATGAGTGATATTTATAATGCTAATGCCTTCTTCTTTATTAAGTTTCTCAGTAACAGCTAAAAGTTCTGCCTGCCCTTTAGGGTCCAGCATGGATGTTGACTCATCAAGGATTATGCACGAAGGCTTCATTGCAAGTACCCCTGCAATTGCAACTCTTTGTTTCTGTCCCCCTGACAAGGTATGAACGGCTCTTTCTTTGAGATCATATATCCCTATCTGATTAAGAGCATTATCTACAGACTTAATTATTTTTTCTCTTTCATACCCAAGATTCTCCGGACCGAAAGCTACATCTTCCAACACCCTGGTACCTACAATCTGATTATCAGGATCTTGAAAAATCATACCTATTTTCTTTCGTATGGAAAGCTCATTCTTTTTTTCCTTGCTGTTCATCCCAAGAACGAATATATCGCCAGAATCAGGAAGAATAAGGGCATTTAGCATTCTGGCAAGAGTAGACTTACCTGAACCGTTTCTTCCAAGTATTGCTATATACATTCCTTTAGATACAGATAAGGAAATACCGGAAACTGCTTGTGTTGTTTCCGGTTGTGTTTTGTATGCATAATAGATATCTTTTACTTCAATCATAGTATAGTAGTAAAAAAGCCTTCTAAGAAGGCTTATTTTTTTTACTTGATTATCTCAAGCAAGACCATTTCAGCAGCATCTCCACGTCTTTGACCGATCTTGTAAATTTTTACAAATCCACCATCTCTGCCTTTAAGCTTTGGTGCTATTTCATCATATAGTTTATTAACTACATTGACTCCATCAATCTTGTTGATCCATTTAAAAGCCTGTCTTCTTGCATGTAATCTGGAAGCATTATCAACTGTAACCATTTCTTCAACAGTTTCTCTGTCAATTACTTCATAATCAGTTTTTGAAGTCTTGCTTTCTTTTGTCATTGTAAGCTTTTTGCCTTTATGTGTCTTTGCACGTGTGACTTTTTGAGGTTTTGATGTGAAATTATCACATTCAGCAACCGCTTTCGCAATGAGACTGTCAGCTATCTTTTTAACTTCTTTTCCTCTGGCTTCTGTTGTTTCAAGCTTCCCGTTTTGTATTAAGCCCGTAACCAAATTTTTAAGAATAGCTATTCTTTGGTCTGTGGGTCTATCAAGTTTTCTGTTTGACGGCATTTTTATACCTCCTTATTCTTCTGGTCTGGAAAAAGTCTGTCCCAGCTCATCAAGCTTCTTGCGTATTTCATCAAATGATTTCTTACCAAGATTACGTACTTTCATCATTTCATCTTCAGTCTTGCTTGTAAGATCACCTACAGTGTTGATACCGGCTCTCTTAAGGCAATTGTATGATCTGACTGAAAGATCCAATTCATCAATCGGTTTGTCGAACAAATCGTTTTTGGTCTGTTCTTCTGTTTCCACAACGGTTTCAGTCTGTTTGACTTCTTCCGAAAGATCAATAAACAGGTTAAGATGATCACTCATTATCTTAGCTGCATAACTCAAAGCTTTAGTTGGTGACATGGACTTATCAGTATATATTTCCATTGTTAACATGTCATAGTCTGTTATCTGTCCTACACGAGTATCCTCAACTTTATAAACCACTCTGTTTACAGGGGTATATATTGAATCAACTGGAATAGTACCTATAGGCATACCTTCTTTTTTATTCTTTTCAGCAGAATCATAGCCCCTGCCCTTAGCAACTGTAATTTCCATGTAGAAAGATTCACAGTTATCCATTTTGAAAAGATAATGATCAGGATTAAGAACTTCTACTTCAGCATTCTTAAGAATGTCACCTGCAGTAACATCTCCTGTACCTTCTGTCCTAATGGTCAATGTTTTTGGTTCATCAGAATCTAGTCTAAGCCTGATTCCTTTAACATTAAGAATTATTTCAGTAACATCTTCAACTACGCCGGGAATTGTTGAAAACTCATGTAGTACGCCGTCTATCTTTATGCTCGTAGCAGCTGCTCCGGGCAAAGAGGATAACAGAATTCTTCTTAAGGAGTTGCCCAATGTAGTGCCATACCCTCTCTCAAGGGGTTCAACTACAAATTTACCATACTCATCGTTTACTTCAACGCATTCGATTCTTGGTTTCTCTATTTCTATCAATGTTATACCCTCCTTTTTAATTTAATGGTATATTATGCTGATTACTACTTAGAGTAGAACTCAACAATAAATCTTTCTTCTATAGGCAGGCTCACATCTTCGCGTTTACATACATCAATGATTTTACCAGTTACATTTTCTTGATCAAATTCAATAAATGCTGGAACTATCTTTGTTTGTGATGTTTCAATGAGTTCTTTAAACTTAGGAGAATCTTTCATAGAATCCTTAAGCTGAATAACGTCACCGACTTTAACAAGATATGAAGGGATATCAACAGTTTTTCCGTTAATATTGAAATGTCCATGCCTTACAAGCTGTCTTGCTTCAGGTCTTGAATTAGCTAATCCCATCCTGTAAACAACATTATCTAACCTGCTCTCAAGTATTTTGAGAAGGTTTTCGCCTGTCATGCCTTTTTGTCTTGAAGCCATGTCATAATATTTAAGAAACTGTGATTCCAATACTCCGTAAAATCTTCTTGCTTTCTGTTTTTCGCGAAGCTGTAAACCGTATTCGCTTTGTTTACTTCTCTTCTTGCCATGTTGTCCAGGAGCATATGCTCTTCTGACTATGGCACATTTATCGGTATAACATCTGTCACCCTTTAAAAACAGCTTTACGCCTTCGCGTCTGCAAAGTTTGCATACTGCATCTGTATATCTAGCCATTTTATTTGTACCTCCTTATACTCTTCTTCTCTTCGGCGGTCTGCAGCCGTTATGTGGAATAGGAGTTACATCCTTTATCATTACAACTGAAAGCCCTACGGTTTCCATAGCCCTGATGGCTGATTCTCTACCCGCACCCGGACCCTTGATGTAAACTTCAACAGTCCTTAAACCATGTTCCATAGCAGCTTTAGCTGCTGTTTCTGCAGCAACCTGTGCAGCAAATGGTGTGTTCTTCTTTGAACCTCTGAAGCCTAATCCGCCTGCGCTTGCCCATGATAAAACATTACCCTGCAAATCAGACATAGTTACAATAGTGTTATTGAAACTGGAACGGATATGCGCCTGGCCATGTTCAACGTTCTTTTTTTCTTTTCTTTTTCTTGACTTCTTAACAGCTGATTTCTGTTGTGCCATTGCTCATACCTCCTTACTTCTTCTTTCCGCCAATAGATGATTTGCTTGGGCCTTTACGTGTCCTTGCATTCGTCTTTGTCCTCTGACCCCTAACAGGCAATCCCATTCTGTGTCTTCTGCCTCTATAGCTGCCTATATCAATGAGTCTTTTAATGTTGAATGAAACTTCTCTACGAAGATCACCTTCAACTATGTGTTCTTTTTCTATAAGATCTCTAAGTTTAACAATTTCAGCCTCAGTAAGATCTTTTACTCTAGTGTCAGGATTTATTCCTGCTTGTTCTATAATCTTCTGGGAACTGGTCAGTCCGATTCCATATATATATGTCAGACCGATCTCTACTCTTTTTTCTCTGGGTAAATCAACCCCGGCAATACGAGCCATTTTACTTTTTTACCTCCATAGTCCTTTCAAAATCTTTCGAGTGTCTATGTTATCATCACCGAAAACAGTAATTAACTGTTCAGCCGCATCAGTAATGCTAATCACATTATCCCTGTCTCTGTTTGTGTCTTGGGTTCTCGCAGATAACCATTACTCTGCCTTTTCTTCTTATTATCTTACACTTTTCACATCTTTTTTTAACTGATGGTTTAACTTTCATTTATATTTTCCTCCTATTTGCCTCTCCATACTATCCGGCCTTTTGTCAGATCATATGGCGACATCTGTATTTTTACCTTATCTCCTGGAAGTATCCTTATATAGTGCATTCTCAACTTTCCTGAGATATGGGCTAATATAACATGTTTATTAGGTAATTCAACCTTGAACATTGTATTTGGTAAAGATTCTATTACTACTCCTTCTGTCTCAATTACATCATTTGCCAAAATTATTGCCTCCTTATCCTTAGCATTATACCACACCTTGTTTTGAAGAGTATTTATGTATTTCATATAATACATCTTCAGAAACTTTATCCTGGGGTTTATGTCCGTCTATATCAACAAGAATTCCTTTTTCCCTGTACACACCAATTATGGGTTCAGACTGTTTTTTGTATGTATCAAGTCTCGTGTTTGCTACTTCAACTGTGTCATCTTTTCTTGTATACAGTTCGCCGTTGCACAAATCACATATGTCAGGTTTCTTTGAAGGATATGTTACTATGTGATAAGCTTTACCGCATTTGCACATTCTCCTGCCTGATATCCTTCTTACGACTTCTTCATCTGTTACAACCAGATTTATAGCCATATCGATAGATTTTCCGCAATCTTCAAGCATTTTGTCTAAGGACTCCTGCTGATTGATTGTCCGAGGATAGCCATCAAGTACGAATCCGTCTTTACAGTCTTCCATTTCAATTCTGTCTCTTAATATATTGATGGTCAATTCATCAGGAACTAACAACCCTTTGTCAATGTACTTTTTTGCCTCAGCTCCTATTGGAGTATTATTGGCTATGTTCCACCTGAATATATCTCCTGTTGATATATGTGGTATACCAAGTTTTTGTGCTACTACTGCGCTTTGTGTGCCTTTACCGCTTGCGGGGGCTCCTAGCATAATAATAATCATGACTCTCCTAATCAAGGAATCCCTTGTAATGCCTCATCAGCATTTGTGATTCCATCTGTTTCACTGTCTCAAGTGCAACACCGACTACGATCAGTAACGCGCTTCCTCCAAAACCAATCTGAATTCCAACAAGTCTTGCAAGAATTGAAGGTATTGTAGCTAGTAAAGCCAGGAACAAGCCTCCAAACCAGGTAATCTTGTTTAATACATATGAAAGATAATCTGATGTAGGTTTTCCAGGACGTATTCCAGGTATAAAGCCACCATTCTTCTTCAGGTTATTTGCTACATCTATTGGATTAAAAGCTATCATAGTGTAGAAGAATGAGAAGAAGAATATAAGTAAGGCATATATTGCAAGGAATGCCCACGAATCCGTTCTCTGTAATGCTTTTAAAAACGCACTTTCTGTGTTTGGTGCAACAAAATTAATAATTATTGAAGGCAATGTTGTAATAGATGAAGCAAAGATTATTGGCATAACACCTGACATATTTACCTGCATAGGTATATGTGTGCTTTGTCCTCCGTACATCTTTCTTCCAACAACTTTCTTTGCGTAGTTTACTGGTATTTTTCTTGTAGCTCCTGAAACATAAACTGTTCCAACTATCATACCAAGCATTACTACCAAAAGACCTACTACTAAAAGTATAGTTTCTACGGCTGTTGATCCAAGATCTCCATTCTGCCAATTGGCATATAGACTAGCTGCTCCAGCAGGTATCCTAGATATGATACCAACGAAGATTATCATTGATATTCCATTTCCGATTCCTTTTTCTGTTATGAGTTCGCCCAACCACATTACTACTGCAGTACCTGCACAGAATGTTAATACTACTGTCAAGAAACTCATTATTGTTCCGCCATCATACAACACATCGTAATTCTTTAATGTTATAAACAGCATGCTAGCTTGGAAGAGTCCGAGGCCGATTGTAAGATACCTTGTGTACTGGGTAATCTTTTTTCTTCCTTCTTCGCCTTCTTTTGATAGCCTTTCAAGAGCGGGAATTGCAACTGTAAGAAGATTTAAAATAATGGATGCATTAATGTATGGCTGTATGTTCATTGCAAACAATGACATATTGGAAAACGCTCCGCCGGAAAACATATCCATGAATCCAAACAGTTTGTTTCCTTCAACCAACACTTCAAATGCAGCACCTATTAGCCCTGGTACAGGAAGATGACATCCTATCCTGTATATCAGGAGCATTGTTATAGTAAACAATATTTTCTTTCTCAGCTCGGGAATATTCCAAGCGTTCTTGATAGTCTGAAACATTATACTACCTCTGCCTTTCCTCCTGCAGCTTGAATTTTTTCTGCAGCGGATTTCGTGAATCTTTCAGCCCTGACTGTAAGATTCTTAGTTAATTCTCCTCTTCCCAAAATAACTATACCGTCACAGACGCCTTTAACTAGGCCTGCTTCGCGAAGCAATACCTCATCAACAAGCTCTTTGTCATTAAAAATGTTAAGAGCTTCGATGTTAACTTCAGCATATTTATCCTGAAATCTCTTATTGTTGAATCCAACTTTAGGCATTCTTCTATATAAAGGCATCTGACCGCCTTCAAAACCAACTCTTACTCCACCGCCTGAACGGGAGTTTTGTCCGTTAGCTCCTCTGCCAGCAGTCTTTCCATTGCCTGAACCATGTCCACGGCCTTTTCTGAATGCCTTTTTCTTTGAGCCTTCGGCTGGTGCTAATTCGTTTAATTTCATTTTTAGCTCCCCCTTATTCTTCAACTTTTACGAGGTGTTGTACTTTTTGTACCATACCTCTGATTTTTTCGTTATCTTTTTGCTCTACGGTCTGTCCTATCTTACGAAGGCCTAATGCTTCAACAGTTGCCTGATGTTTCTTTATGGAACTGTTAGTGCTCTTAACCAACGTTATTTTCAGCATTTTAGCTTGTTCAGCTTTTTTCTTAGCCATAAAAGCCCTCCTAACCCAATATCTCTTCGATGGACATATTCCTCTTCTTGGAAATATCCTCTGCGGTCATCATTCTAGACAAACCGTCAATTGTCGCTCTAGCTACGTTTACTGCATTATGTGATCCAAGACATTTTGTCCTGATATCTTTAATGCCCGCAAGATCCAATACGGCTCTTACTGCACCACCGGCAATAACTCCGGTACCAGGTGCTGCTGGCTTAAGTAATACTTTAGCTGCGCCATATTCGCCTATTATTTCGTGAGGAACCGTGGTTCCGTCAGTAGCTACTGTAATCAGGTTTTTCTTGGCATCATCAGTACCTTTTCTTATTGATTCGGGAACTTCAGCTGCTTTTCCCATACCGACGCCTACACGACCGTTTTCGTCACCGACGACGACCAAAGCGCTGAAACGGAAATTTCTACCGCCTTTAACAACCTTTGCTACACGACCGATCCTAACTACTTTTTCTTTGAATTCCGATGGTGTTCTATCAAAATCGTTTCTCATTAAAGCCCGTTCCTCCTATTAAAATTCCAGACCAGCTTCTCTTGCTGCATCAGCAAGCGCCTTGATCTTTCCATGATATACATATCCGCCTCTGTCAAAAATAACACTTTTAATGCCTTTTTCAAGAGCTTTTTTAGCAACTAGAGTTCCAACTTGCTTTGCGGCTTCTAAATTGCTCCCATTCTTAAGGGTTCCTTTTAAAGAAGGATCCATTGTAGAAGCAGATACTAATGTATATCCCTTTGTATCATCTATAACCTGGGCATAAATGTTATTTAATGATTTATATACATTGAGTCTTGGCATTTCAGCCGTGCCTGAAAGATGATTTCTAATTCTGTCATGTTTTTTCTTTCTTGCATTATTTTTATCTATGTTCTTAATCATATCTATTACGCTCCTGCTTTTCCTTCTTTACGTCTGATAGTCTCATCAGAGTATTTAACACCCTTGCCTAAATAAGGTTCTGGTTTTCTAAACTCCCTAATCTGGGCTGCAATCTGTCCGACTGCCTGCTTATCATAACCTTTGACCAATATGGTTGTTGGTGTTGGTACTTCAAAGGTTATTCCCTCTGGGGCAAGTACTTCAAGCGGATGTGAATAGCCAAGACTTAGTACTAATTTTGTACCATCTAAAGCTGCTTTGTATCCTACTCCGTTAATCTCAAGTTTTTTCTCAAAACCATTGAGTACACCCTGTACCATGTTATTCAAGAGGCTTCTGGTTAATCCATGTAAAGCCTTCTGTCTTTTTTCTTCACTTCTTCTTTCAAGTGTAACCACACCGTCTTCTTTCTTTATGGTTATACTCTTAACGAATGTTTGAGTGAGAGTTCCTTTAGGTCCTTTAACTGTGACTGTGTTGTCAGGTGCTATGTCTACTGTAACTCCAGCTGGGACAGTTATCGGTAATTTTCCTATACGTGACATTTATCTAATTCCTCCTGTTATGTTCTTAATATTGCGAGCATCTGCCCTTTTCAGAAACCACGGATTTTTATCCGAAGGTTACCAAACAAATGCCAGCACCTCTCCGCCTACGCCTAAAGCGCGAGCTTTCTTGTCTGTCATAATACCTTTTGAAGTAGATATTATGGCGATTCCCAATCCGTTAAGTACTTTTGGAAGGTCATCTTTATTAGAATATACTCTTAAACCAGGTTTGCTTATTCTTTTAATACCTGTAATGACACTTTTTTTGTCCTGGTACTTAAGTGTAAGTCTTATAACACCTTGCTTATCATCTTCGATATTCTCAACATCCTGTATATATCCTTCTTCTAAGAGTATCTTTGCGATGTCTCTTTTAAGATTGGAAGCTGTTATATCAACCTTTACGTGTTTGGCTGTTCCTGCATTCCTTATTCTTGTAAGCATATCTGCTATTACATCTGAAATCTGCATGTTGCTCCTCCTTTACCAGCTAGCTTTTTTGATACCAGGGATTTGGCCTTTATATGCTAATTCCCTGAAACACAATCTGCATACGCCGTATTTTCTTAAATATGCATGAGGTCTTCCACAGATCTGACATCTGTTGTACTCTCTTGTGCTGAACTTCTGAGTTTTCTGCTGTTTTAATATCATTGATTTCTTTGCCAAGATCTTATCCTCCTTATGCTTTCTTGAAAGGCATGCCCAGTTCAGCAAGCAATTGCCTTGCTTCTTCATCAGTTTTTGCAGTTGTCACGAAAACTATGTTCATTCCTCTGAGCTTGTCTATATTATCATAAACTATTTCTGGGAATATCAGTTGTTCTTTTAATCCCATCGCATAGTTTCCTCTACCATCAAAGCCTGATGTGCTGAGACCTCTGAAGTCTCTAACTCTTGGAAGCGAGATGTTGATAAGCTTGTCTGCGAAATCATACATTCTTTCACCTCTTAATGTTACTTTTAGGCCAATTTTCATTCCTTCTCTAAGTTTGAAGTTAGCAACGGATTTTTTAGCCAGTGTAACTACAGGTTTCTGACCGGTTATTATTGCAAGGTCACCAGCTGCAGAATCAAGAGCTTTTGGGTTGTCTTTTGCTTCTCCCATACCGATGCTTACCACAATCTTAACAAGCTTAGGTACCTGATTTACATTTTTATACTGAAATTTATCTTTCAGTGCAGGAACTGCGTGTTCTTTATATAACTGCTGTAATTTCATCTTTTATCCTCCTACTTCGCGCTTACTTTATCGATAACCGCGCCGCATTTCTTACAAGTTCTCTGCTTATTGCCGTCTTTATCGAATGTCATTTTGGTTTTTGAAGCTTCTTTGCATTTTGGACATACAAGCATCACATTTGAAGCATTCACAGGCCTTTCGAAATCTACGATTCCACCAGGCTGTCCAGCTTTTTTTGGTTTTACATGCTTCTTGCCAACATTGGCTTTTTCCACTATGACAGTGCCTTTATTTTTGTTTACTTCAAGAATTTTTCCGCTCTTACCAGAATCATTCCCTGTTATTATTTTTACGTTATCACCTTTTTTAATATGCATCTTCTCAGTCTCCTTTCTATAGCACCTCGGGTGCGAGAGAGACTATCTTCATATATTCCTTATCTCTCAGTTCTCTTGCAACGGGTCCGAAGATACGCGTTCCGACTGGCTCTTTATCTACTTTGATTATTACAGCTGCATTTTCATCAAATTTTATAAAGGATCCGTCTTTTCTTCTTACGCCCTTCTTGCTTCTTACTATGACGCATCTGACTACATCACCCTTCTTAACCATACCGCCAGGTGAAGCTGTCTTTACACTGCATACTATAACATCACCGATATTGGCATAAGTTCTTCCTGTTCCGCCTAATACCTTGAAGCACTGAAGTTCTTTTGCGCCTGTATTATCAGCTGCTTTTAATCTGGTCTGTGCTTGAATCATAGTCAATTACCTCGCTTTTTCTACTATAGAAATCATTCTCCACCTTTTTTCTCTAGAAAGTGGTCTTGTTTCCATTACTTTTACTCTATCTCCAACAACGCACTCATTGTTTTCGTCATGAGCTTTCAGCTTATATGTCCTCTTAACGATCTTCTTATAGAGAGGATGCCTTACGCTGTCCTGAACAGCGACAACGATGGTTTTATCCATTTTATCACTAACAACTTTTCCAACTCTTGTCTTTCTTAAATTTCTCGTTGTCATCTTATATCTCCTTAATCTCGCGCTCTCTTAGTATTGTCTTTACTCTGGCAATATCTTTTTTAACGCTTTTCATCTTCAAAGGATTCTCCAACTGATTGGTAGCATATTGGAATCTGAGCTTGAAAAGTTCTGATTTGAGTTCATTCAACTCAACTGCCAGTTCTTCGTTAGTCTTTTTCCTTATATCATTAGCCTTCATTCGTCTCACCACTTTCTCTAGCCATTATCTTGCACTTGATAGGCATCTTGTAACTTGCCAGCCTTAATGCTTCTTTGGCGTCCTCTTCAGAAACTCCTCCGATTTCGAACATTACCCTGCCTGGTTTTACAACCGCTACCCAGAACTCTGGAGAACCTTTTCCACTACCCATACGGGTTTCAGCAGGTTTCTTTGTTACTGGCTTGTGAGGGAATATTTTAACCCATACATTTCCGCCTCTTTTGATGTAACGAGTCATCGCTACACGGGCAGCCTCTATCTGATTACTCTTTATCCAACCTGGTTCAACTGCTACAAGACCATAATCGCCCTGGTTAACGGTATTGCCTCTTAAGGCTTTACCCTTCATTCTTCCCCTGTGGACTCTTCTATATTTGACTCTTTTAGGTATAAGCATTATTGTATACCTCCTTCGTTCTCTTTCTTTTTAGGGAGGACTTCTCCTTTATATATCCAGACTTTTACGCCGATTCTTCCATATGTGGTATTTGCTTCTGCAAAACCATAATCTATATCAGCTCTAAGTGTCTGTAGAGGTATTGTACCCTCGTGATAATGCTCTGTTCTGGCTATTTCAGCTCCGCCAAGTCTTCCTGCAACCATTGTTTTGATTCCAAGAGCTCCCTGCTTCATAGTTCTTGACATAGCCTGCTTCATAGCTTTTCTGAAAGAAATTCTCTTTTCAAGCTGCGCTGCGATATTTTCTGAAACTAACTGAGCATCCATATCTATATGACTTACTTCAGTGATATTTACAAGTACGCTTTTTGTCGTAAGTTTTTCAATATCTGCTCTGACCTGCTCTACTCCAGCTCCACCTTTACCGATAATAAGGCCTGGTTTTGCTGCAAGAATGTTAATTTTAATTTTATTAGCAGCTCTTTCTATTTCAATTCTGGATACGCCTGCGATGTATAATTTCTTTTTAATGAATTTTCTGATCTTGTTATCTTCTACAAGATACTTTGAGAAATCTCTTTTGTTCGCATACCATTTGGTATCCCAGTCTTTTATAATTCCTACTCTAAGTCCGTGAGGATTAACTTTCTGTCCCATGCTTAGCCTCCTATACCCTTTCTTTCAGAACAACCGTTAAATGGCATGTTCTTTTTTTGATTCTGGCGGCGCTTCCTCTTGAAAGAGCTTTAATCCTCTTAAGAGTTGTCCCCTGGTTGGCATATACTTCTGCAACATACAATTTGCTTTCATCAAGATTATTGTTATTTACAGCATTTGCATGTGCCGAAATCAAAAGTTTTTCCAAAGTCTCGGTTACAAAATTAGTAGTATTCTTGACTATTGCAAGAGCTGTCTCGTAATCTTTGCCTCTGATAAGGTCAACAACAAGTTTTGCTTTTGAAGCTGGAATGCTGATGTTATCAATACTTGCTTTTCCCTGATCTTTTCCAACACCGAGTTCTTTTCTTTGTTTCTTGGTCAAAAGAGGAGCTTTATTGCACTTTCTGGTAAAAGTTTTTTCTTTCTTTTCAGTTGTTTTTTCCATTTTTTCCTCCATTATTTAACCTTTGTGGTCTTGTCGCCTTTATTGTGTCCTCTGTATGTCCTGGTCACGACGAATTCGCCAAGCTTATGCCCAACCATATCCTCTGTGATATATACAGGAACATGCTTTTTGCCGTCATGAACAGCTATTGTATGACCTACCATCTGAGGGTATATTGTTGAGGATCTTGACCATGTCTTCAATACTTTTTTATCGTTAGACGCATTCATTTCTTCGATCTTTGCTAAAAGTCTTGGAAATACATATGGCGCTTTCTTTAATGATCTGCTCATGTCAATTCTCCTTTACTTGCTGTTTCTTCTCTTAACAATCATCTTGTCAGAAGCTTTTTTCTTTTTTCTTGTCTTAGTTCCCAAAGTAGGTTTGCCCCAAGGTGTAACAGGACTTGGCATACCTATAGGAGACTTTCCTTCACCACCACCATGTGGATGGTCAACAGGATTCATTACTGAACCTCTGACTGTAGGTCTTACTCCCATATATCTTTTCTTGCCAGCTTTACCTATTCTGATGTTAGCATGGTCAATGTTTCCAACCTGGCCGATAGTAGCTTTACAGTCTACACTTACCATTCTTACTTCTCCTGAAGGAAGTCTGACTTGTGCAAAATCACTTTCTCTTGCCATAAGCTGTGCAGTGTTTCCTGCTGATCTTACCATCTGAGCACCTTTTCCTGGTTTAAGCTCTATGCTGTGAATCATAGTACCTACTGGAATATTAGCAAGCGGTAATGCATTTCCTACTCTAATATCTGCTGTAGGTCCAGACATTACTGTATCATTAACTGAAAGGCCGTTTGGAGCTATAATATATCTTTTATCTCCGTCAGCATAGTTAAGTAATGCTATGTTTGCGCTTCTGTTAGGATCATATTCTATGGAAGCAACTCTTGCAGGTACACCATCTTTTTCTCTTTTGAAATCAATAATTCTGTACTTTCTTGCAACTCCGCCGCCCTGGTGTCTTACTGTTATTCTACCGTAATTGTTTCTTCCAGCTTTTTTCTTAATAGGTGCAACAAGTGATTTTTCCGGAGTTGTTTTCGTAATCTCCTCAAATGTTGAAACTGTCATGAATCTTCTCGCCGGTGAAGTTGGGTTATATTTCTTAATTGGCATAATTTACTCCTTTACTGACGTGGCGTTACGCCAAATTCTTCTATGCTTGTCTTATATTTTTTAGCAAGCGTCTTAACCTTGCCGCCTTTTTCCAAATAACTTTCAGCCTGCGGGTTAGTGTCTATTGATACGATTGCTTTCTTAAAAGAAGCAGTTCTTCCTAAATGTACTCCAACTCTCTTTTCTTTGCCATCATAGTTCACTGTGTTAACTTTAAGAACCTTGACATTGAAAAGTTTTTCTACAGCCTGCTTGATTTCAACTTTCGTAGATTTCTTAGCTACCATGAAAGTATATCTACCTTCCATTGCCTGCTCGTTTGTTCTTTCCGTAATATACGGTCTTATGATTATGTCTTCATAACTTTTCATTACGCATAGACCTCCTGAATCTTTTCTACCGCTTCCTTTGTAACAACAAATTTATCATACTTGAGTATGTCATAAACATTGATGGTATTTGTTAAAGCGGTTTTAACATTTGGCAGGTTATTTGCTGATTTGATAACTACATCATCTTTTTCTGAAAGAACTACTAAACAAGATGAATCAACTTTTACATTTTTCAATATTTCAGCAAATTTCTTTGTTTTAATTTCATCTAATTTAAGGTTATCAAGTATAACAAGTGATCCTGATCCATATTTTTCTGACAAAGCTGATTTTAAGGCAAGTCTCTTAAGCTTCTTGTTTAGTGAAAATCTATAAGATCTTGGCTTTGGTGCAAAAGCAACTCCGCCGCCTGTTTGGTGAGGTCCAACTAATGATCCCTGACGAGCACGACCTGTGCCTTTTTGTCTGAAGGGTTTTGCTTTTCCTCCTCTAACTTCGGCTCTGGTCTTTGCACTTTGTGTTCCCTGTCTGCCGTTAGCAAGGTATTGGACAACGACTGAGTGCATAGCGCTCTCACTTACTTCGATTCCAAATATTTCCTCGTTTAATGACATAGTGTCGACAACATCACCTTTTAAGTTATATATATCTGCTTTTAACATTGCTGTGTCCTCCTATGCGTTCTTGGCATTCTGAATCATTATCAGTCCGCCTTTAGGTCCCGGTACAGCGCCTTTTACTAAAACCGCATTACGGTCTGAATAAATCTTCATGACTTCAAGATTCTGAACTGTTACCCTGTCTGTTCCCATATGTCCTGGCATTCTCTTTCCCTTAGGTACTCTACCTGGGTCAGTATGCATTGCCATAGCTCCTAATCCACGATGATACTTTGAACCGTGGCTCATTGGGCCGATTGTGTTTCCATATCTTTTGATTGTTCCTGCATATCCTTTTCCTTTTGATACGCCGATAACATCAACAAGCATTCCTTCATTGAGTGAATCAACAGTTATCACATCACCAACTTTATAACCGTCAGTAGATTCAACTATGAACTCTCTTACATATTTCTTTGGTGTAAGGTCAGCTTTTGCATATAGGCCCTTATCCGGCTTATTTACTCTGCTTTCTTTTACATCACCAAAAGCTACCTTTACAGCATTATATCCGTCGTGCTCTGTTGTCTTAACTTGCACCACGGTCAGAGGGCCAGCCTCTATTACTGTTACAGGCACTGCTTGTCCGTCTTCCAAGAACAACTGTGTCATCCCTGCTTTCTTTCCTAACATGAAATTCTTCACTTTAAATATCCTCCTAAGTTATTGGTTCCAAACGTATTTCATCCGCAGGAACTTGACTTTTACAACTTAATTTCTATATCCACTCCTGCTGGCAGGTCTAAAAGCATTAATGCATCGACTGTTTTAGGTGTGGGGCTTAATATATCAATAAGACGCTTGTGCGTTCTCATTTCAAACTGCTCTCTTGAGTCTTTGTACTTGTGTGGTGCTCTTAGTATTGTTACTATCTCTTTATTAGTAGGTAGCGGTACTGGACCTGATACTTTTGCGCCTGTTCTTTTCGCAGTCTCTACGATTTTATTCGCTGACTGATCGATTAATTCGTGGTCATAAGCTTTAAGTCTTATTCTGATTCTTTGTTTACTAGCCATTCTAGTAGTTCCTCCTTAAATTCTTTTACCATTCCTATTAGCACATAGTCCCGGGTGTATCGCTTATCCCCATTTTTAATGCCCGCGTGACACGGGCTAGGACCTCTGTCTAATCGCTTCCGCCCAACCTTTAAGATTGGTACTTCTCCCCTTAAGTTACCCGCAAAAAATACGGCAATCTCAAGGATCATGGTACTGCAGAATACCGCAGCCTATGAATTGTACTATATCTTTTTCTCTTTTGCAACACTTTTTTTTAGAAATTTATCGCTCGAATCGCAACTTTTAATATTATATCATTTTATCAGCTGTAAAGAAATCTTTTTAGCAGAAAATTTTTGCTTAACGAATGGTATAAGTGCAATTACTGTTTATCTTTTATATATCTTTTCAGTTCCTGATAAAAATTTTCCCGTGTCCCTGCCAATACTACAACAATCATTCTTTTTTCTTGCTCATATATCATATATGCAATTTCATAATTTGTCCTATTGTAATATATATCATAGCAATAAACACCTGCTAAATCTCCCTTTTTCATTTCTCCAATATATGGATTAATGCTTATTTTTTTTATTGTATTATAGTATTCATTCAGCAACCTTTTTTCTTTAACTTTCTTAAAATATCTCTCTGCTGATGCTGTAAAGCGAATTTCATACATTTATCAGTCCTCCTGCTTGAAAACATCTTCCAGCGTGCTGCTTTTCTTGTGCCCTTTGGCTATATCGTCAGCTTCGCTTAACAGATCTTCTACAGCAGGTCTTATTTTCCTTCTCGCCTCCTTAAATTTTGTTATCAGTTTTTGTCCTGAATAACCTTGTTCAATTAATTCAGTCAAAATGAATTCACCAAATTCATCTGAGACATTTTCCCTAATTGGACGAATTACTATCGAATTTTCCTGCAGAATGCATTCGACTTCGTTACTTAAACCAAGAATATTGAAATATTTTAGTGGAATCGTTATCTGTCTTTTCTTTGATACACTTATAATTTTTCTTTCTTTTTGATTATTTTTTATATAACTATTCATTTAGTATCTCCTCCTACTGCAGGTTTTGAACAAAGAAATATGCATTACCAAGAAATATGTAATTCTTTGTTTTCATTATATACGAGAAAAAAATTTATTGCAACTAATCTGCGAATTTAATCTTAAGTTTAAAGCCCTTTTCCATCTTGAGTGTATTACTCTGACAACTACTGATACAGGGAGAAGCCTCCCTGTTATATTGAATATTCTGCTACAAATGCAACAAGAAACATTGCCAGTAATATTGAAATTGATCCACAAAGAGATCTTTTGAGTTTTCTGTTAACCTGTAAATAAGTAAGCTAAACTTCAAAACCACTCATAAAACAATGCTTTCATGTATATTTTTATATCAAAAAAGTGAGATTAAAACTGCGTAATAAAAAATATTATGATTATGTACTTATTTCCTATCTTTCAAAAATAGTTTAATGCTACATTTAATATATTTCAATACCACTCTATTGGGATTTCGTGTGCAATATATGTACCAACATCCCTACCTTCACATATATCTTTTATACAGTCTTTATTTTTAAAGTCGAAAACATAAAATGGCAGATTGAAATCACGTGCTGAAATAAACACTGATTGGTCAGCAACCTCAAGATTCCTCTCAATTAACTCATTAAATGTAACCTTTTTATATCTTCTCGCATCCTCGCACTGATTTGAATCTTTGTCATAGACACCAGTCACACCATTTTTTGCTATTAAAACAGCATCAGTATTAATATCCAGAGCTTTTTATACAGAAAGATAGTCATCGGCAATAAAAGGTTGACCATTTCCTCCACCAACCACAATCCGCTTAATTGTCAAAGTACCTTAATTATATATTCTTATTTTCAACAATTATTTCCATGACACGCTGTCTGTACTCTTTTGAAACAGTTACAGTAAGATTTTCGTATGTAAAAGTGTCTTTTACCTTAGGTATTACACCAATCTGATTTATAACCCATCCGCTGACTTTAGTCTCCTCGTATTCATCATCAAGACCAAATAATCTCATCATTTCACGAGTATCAACATTACAGCTTATTCTGTATCTATAATCATCAAGTTTTACAAATTTCTCTTCTATCTCATCATGCTCATCCCATATTTCACCTACAAGTTCTTCCAGAATATCCTCCATAGTCAGAATTCCAACTGTGCCTCCATACTCATCGATTGCTACTGCCATATGTTCTTTCTCAACTTGAAATTTCTTTAACAGTTCACTGATTTTAATATGAGGAGTAACAAACAAAACAGGTGAGAGAATATCTTCAATATTCTTTGCTCTTTGCGTTAAACTGAAAAAATCTCTGATATGTATGAAACCGAGCATATTGTCGATTGAATTTTTGTAAACTGGAATACGGGAATATCCTGTTTGAAGGAATAATTCAGTTATCTCATCAATTGTTGAATTAATTGACACAGCAACAACATCAACACGTGGAGTTATAATATCAATTGCCTTTATATCATTAAACTCAATAACATTGTTAATAAGCTGTTTATCTTCTTTGTTTATTGCGCCTTCTTGCTCTGCTTCTTCTACAAACATAAGCAATTCGCTTTCAGTAATCGCTTGATTATCTGTAGATTTGAATATCTTCGAAAGCAATTTTTTCCATTTAAAAAAAACGAAATTTAATGGAGCCATTAAGAAAGTCAGCACTCTTAGTAATCTTGCTGAAAACATAGCAACTTCTCTGGAGACTCTTTAGCAAGGCTTTTAGGAGATATCTCTCCAAATATCAATACCACTAATGTTATAACAACAGTAGCAATAGTAGTTCCTTTGCTACCAAAATATCTTACAAATAAAACTGTAGCAATTGCAGTTAATGCTATATTTACTATATTATTGCCAATCAATATTGTTGACAGAAGTTTATCATAGTTGTCATAAAGAACAAGCACAAGATTTGCTCTTTTTGAACCCTTCTCTGCCATACCCTTTACCCTAATTCTGCTCAAAGATGAAAATGCAGTTTCTGAAGCAGAAAAGTATGAAGAAAAAACGATCAAGATTCCAATGACAACTATTGATTTTATGCTTTCACTATCCATCCAGACAGAAATCCCTTTCCAAAACGTTTTCGCTTTATAATAAAGAATTATATAAATCAAAAGCAGAAATATTGCTCTTATATAATACTATAAATAATCATACTTTTATTAAAGCGTTTCCCGTAAATGAATCCTTGAATATAAAGCTCTTTTCCATCTTGAATGTATTACTCTGACAACTACTGATACAGGAAGAAGTCTTCCTGCTATACTGAGTATTCTGTTAAGGATTCCAGGTATATATACTCTTCTTTTTCTTAATGATTTATCAATTGTTCTTCTTGCTACTACTTCCAACCTGTTGGATGTAGCATTTCCAAAGAATCCCTGCACTGCCATACCATCAATCGCATTCTTAGTTGTAGCAAGCCCTCCTGGGCATAATGATAGTACATATATGTTTTTTTCATTCAGTTCCTCATTTAATGCATATGAAAAATCCAGAATAAAGCGTTTAGATGCCGCATATACAGCCTTTAGGGGCATAGGAAACAAAGATGCCAGGCTAGACACATTTATAATTCTGAATGGCTCGTTTTTTCTTTTGAAATCCATCATCATATATGTAATCCTTAACATAGCTTCTATATTAACTCTTACTATGCTATTAATCTGCTCAAGACTTCTTGTGGCAAAAGCTCCTTCATGGTCTATTCCCGCTACATTGAAAAGTATATCTATATATATATTCCTTATACTTAAATATTCCTTAAACTTATCCGTCTGAAATTCATCGGTTAAATCGCATGTGAAATAAATCACATTTATATCATATCTTCTTAAAAGTCCGTCTTTTAAAGTTTTCAGCCCTTCTTTTGAAATATCTGTAAGTATCAGGTTATATCCTCTTTTTGCACACTCAACGGCAAAAGCTCTACCCAAACCGCCCGCTGCTCCGGTTATGACTGCATTCATTGGAACCTCCCAAATTCAATAGAACATAACTTTTCTGATATTTTCCATAGCCTGTCTGCATTTTCCCTGTTCACATAGGAACTGTATTCTTTTGGCTTATTTTTGTGAATATATAAACCTTCAGGATGATTATCACTTTCAACTAAATAGAGATATGAATTTGCCGGAACATCAGGTGTCACTCCTTTTTTCTTTCTTAGTGACCATACCATGTTTACTAAACCATATGTCTGCTTTTCACCTATTTTCGTATTAACCAATCCTGGGTCGACACAGTAAGCTCTTAATCCGTACACAGAATGTCTGTCATTCAGACCGAATGCGAAAAGCATATTTGCTAATTTTGACTGTTTGTATACCCTTAAAGGCCTGTAAAAGCGGGTAAACATTAGATCATTCCAATTCATCTTTATCCCCTTATGAGATTCAGATGAGGTTATAACTACTCTTCCTTGTGCCTTAATCAAAGGATTAATTAAATAGTATGTTAAGAGAAAAGAACTAAGATGGTTAAGCGCAAACTGATGCTCATATCCTTCTTTTGTCGTGCAGTATCTGCTTCTTACGCAACCTGCATTGTTTATGAGTACATCCAGTTTTCCATTCCAATGCATACTGATATGCTCCAATATTTCTGATGATATTTTTTTTACTTCCTCCAATTGCATAAGGTCAGCACTAAAGAAAATAATATCTGCATTAGTATTTTTCTCTAATAAGCTTCTTCTGGCTTTTTCACATGATTCAGCACTTCTTCCTATACCAATCACTTTGTGATTTGATGATAATAGTGCTTCACAAACTGCAAAACCTATACCTGATGTGGCACCGGTGACAATTACGTTTTTCATTGGAACCATTCCCATACATGCCAGAATTCTAAAGCTTTAGCCTCTAATGCTGATACAGCATATCCACCGATAAAGGCGACAAGAAATATCACCAGTGACACTAATATAGTTCCACGAAGAGTTCTTTTAAGTTTTCCGCTAACTTGTAAAAATGTTGCTTTGGCAGGATAAACTGCTTTGTTAGAAGCTTTTGCCATACAGTTTTTATGAAATCTTGAATATGAAACAAGTAGCTGCTTGAACCATAAAAATCCATATACAACAGTTATAAATACTAAGATAGCAAGAGCAATAAGACCAACTGAAAACATTACTGCGCTCTTATATGGCATTACAGGTAACAATGAAGCTATATTCATTTTGGTTATAAGAAGAACACCTGCTGTTGCAGAAGATATAGCAACAGCTGCCAATGCAATAACCCCAATGAATAAAGCCAAGAATATGCACCCTACAAATATATCCAAAAATCCAAGACCAAGGCCTGTTAAAAATCTGTTTTTCTTTTTAACCTTTATAACAGGGGCCTCCTGCACAAACTGCTTAGCCAGTTCTTTCGGATCTCCAAGTTTTAAAGATACTTCCTCTTCTGAAAACCCATCAGCCATTTTGAATAAGAAATGTTCTTCATATTCATTAAGAATATCATCTATATCACTAATCCCCGATTCTAAAAGACTGTTCTTCATTATATCCATAAATTCCTTTTTATTCATTCTCTGCCTCCTTAATCAATTCATGCACTGCATCTACAAAGTCCAGCCATTCCTGTCTGTCCTTTAAATAAGCATCTTGTCCAGTCTTTGTAAGTTTATAGTATTTTCTTGGAGGACCTCCGCTTTCCTCACTAAGATAAGTTGTTACAAGTCCCTCGCTTTTTAATTTTCTCAATATGGGATATACAGTGCCATCAGATATATCTATATGTTTAGACAGATATTCTGATATATCATATCCGTATCTGTCACTCTTATACAACAAAGAGAATATGCACAGTTCTATTACCCCTTTTTTATACTGAATATTCAAAAATACACCTCCATCAATACTATACTTACTTTACTATTGTATAATATATAGTAGTTGGATACATGTCAATACCTTTTTATAAACTATTTTCTATAATCTTGATTCTAGCTTTAGCTCTTTATATACTTCATAATTAAATATAGTCCATATTACAGCTGAAGTTTTTCCTGCACTATTGAGATATCCGGTATAGTTTCAGCGGCTCCTGATTTTGTCACAGTAATTGCTGCAGCCATACTTGCTGATTTTAGGCACTTTTCTATTTCTAATCCTTTAGCTAATCCAGCAACAAAGTATCCCATAAACGTATCACCTGCTGCGGTAGTATCTTTCGCTTCGACTTTATAGCTTTCCTGATAAATCGTTTTTTCTTTGTCTGAGTATATAGACCCATCAGGTCCCAGCGTAAGTATTATCTTTATATTTTCATGTTTTTTTAAAATTGCTTCCAGTATTTTATAGGGTTCTCTCTGATTAGATAATGCTTTACCTTCTATTTCGTTTATAACAAGGTAAGTTACCATATCTAAATTCATATTTAATAGTGATTTATCAATAGGAGAAGCATTAAGCACTACTCTTATGCTCTTTTCATAAGCTTTTTTAATAATATACTCTAATTCAGATATTTCGTTATTAACCATCAGAAAGTCATTGTTATCAAATTCTGTAAATATCTCATCAACATAGTCTTTTGTTATCATCCTGTTGGAACCACCGTATACAAGTATGCTGTTCTTCCCCTGTTTGTCTACTTGAATTAATGCATGTCCCTGATTTGTATCACTTTTTCTAATCAAAGATATATCAACTTTTGATTCTTTAAGATAATCTGTTAGTATTTCACCGCCATTTCCAATAAGGCCGGCATGATAGACAAGACTTCCTGCTTTTGCTGCTGCGACAGATTGATTAAGACCCTTTCCTCCGATTTTAGTTTCAACAGAGGACACATTCTGCGTTTCACCTTCACTAACAATATGTTCCACTTTATATACATAATCGATGTTCATAGAACCGATATTGAGTATGCTCATATCAAAGCCTCCAAACAATATAATGATTAATTACTATAATATCATATATAAATATATTACTAAATCGCAAACAAACTGTTCTGATCTTATAGCTTTTACCATCTAATCTAGTTTAACAGCTTTATTCTTTCTGTCTGTTAAAAGAAATATGACAAATAATATTGGAAATCCAATTGAAGCTAACAGTCCCGCTTTAAGATCGTTATTAAACACTGATGCTACTTTGCCGGTCACATACGGACCTAAAGAACAGCCCAAATCACCTGAAAAGGCAAGTAATGCGAATAATGCTGTACCGCCATACCTTATTTGTTTTGACGCTAATGAAAATGTTCCCGGCCACATTATACCAACAGAGAAACCGCATAATGCACAACCAATGAACCCGATAATTGCTGATGAGGATAAAGAAGCCAAAAGATAACCGCTAAGACATAATATGCCGCATATTATCATAAATCTGTTAAGATCCCACTTTTCGCCTTTTTTTGCAAATATAACTCTCGATATTCCCATAAGCACTGCAAAAACCAAAGGACCAGCAAGATCGCCAACTGTTTTTGATACATTGAGTCCCGATTCAGCAAATGCTGAAGCCCACTGGCTCATAGCCTGTTCGCTGGCACCAGCTGTAATCATTAGTATCACCATTAACCAGAACAGCTTATTCTTTAAAAGATCTCTTATCCTTAAATAACCATTTTCTCCTTTATCCAGTTCATAAATTGGTACTTTCAAAAAATATATCGCATTAAAAGAAGGGACCAAAGCCCAGAACAAGGACAGATACTTCCAGTTCTCTATACCGAAAGAAATAAAGAAAACTGTGGAAAGCACGACAACCAGCACATGACCCCAGCAGTAAAATGAATGAAGAAGGCTCATAACGCTTTGCTTGTTCTTTGTCGGACAGGCTTCTGCTATAGGAGAGATTATTACTTCTATAATCCCTCCTCCTATTGCATAAATAATAATCGATATGAGTATCCCGCTATATGGGTCGCTCATAATATCAGGCAAAAATGCTAATAGTACTAATCCTACAGTAGAAAAAACGTGAGCTATTACAGCGGATAATCTATACCCTATCTTATCTACAAACTTAGCTCCTATTAAATCAACAGTTATCTGAACCATAAAATTGATTGAAACTAAGAGTGCTATCTTATCAAGTCGTATGTTGTAGCTGCTGTTAAAAGTTAAAAACAGAAGAGGAACAAAATTATTGATAATCGCCTGTACTACATATCCTATGTAGCAGGCATTCAATGTATGTGTATATTTTTTGAAGGAACTGATCATAAGCACCTGTTATCACTAATTATTATTTGCTATTATACCATTAAAATTAAAAAATACCCTCTATAAAATGTATTACTTAAGCACTCTTGATTTTGTTATCTATTTGGCAGATAATTTATGTGTTTCTATATGCATACTTCTATATACAAGAATGTAGCGAATGTCAACGAAAGGACAATTAAGTAATGCTGAAACTTAACAGAGAAAAACTTACCGATAAAATCTATGCCTGCTGGATTGGCAAAAACATAGGGGGAACCATGGGAGTACCCTATGAGGGAAAGACAGAAATGAATGATATCGAAGGTTATGCTACCCCCAAAGGAGAAGCTTATCCCAATGATGACCTCGACTTGCAGCTGGTCTGGCTCTCTGCTATGGAAGTTCATGGACCTTACCAACTTAATTCCCATGTTCTGGGTGAGCATTGGCTGCGTTGCATTCCTCCTCATTGGAACGAATATGGAATCTGTAAAGCAAACATGGAATGCGGAATCCTTCCTCCTATGTCGGGTGAACTGAATAACCGCTGGAAGCATTCCAATGGCGCATGGATACGTTCTGAAATTTGGGCTTGTTTAGCACCGGGACATCCTGATATAGCAATTAGATATGCTATTGAAGATGCAATGGTGGATCATGGCATGGGTGAAGGAACATATGCTGAATTGTTCACAGCAGCAATGGAAAGTGCAGCTTTTGTTGTACAGGATATAAGGGAACTGATTAATATTGGATTATCTAAAATTCCTGCTGAATGTCGTATAGCAAAAAGTGTACGACTGGTATTGAACGCATATGACAAAAGAATAGACTGGAAAGAAACCAGACAATTGCTGGTGGAAGACAGTTCTGATCTGGGTTGGTTTCAAGCTCCTGCCAATGTAGGATTTGTGGTACTAGGTCTTTTATATGGAAACGGAGATTTTAAAAAAAGTATGATATATGCCATAAATTGTGGTGATGATACCGATTGCACTGGGGCTACTGTTGGCTCATTGCTGGGTATACTCAATGGTACTGCTGGCATTCCAGCCGATTGGCGAGAATACATAGGAGAAAAAATTGTTACCATGGCTGTCAATAAAGCTGCATTTATCTATGGGTGGCCGGATTGTCCAAATAACTGCAAAGAACTAACTGAACGCACAACACGTTTGATTCCAGGAGTATTTGCTGCCAATAATATACAGATGGAGTTTACCGACTCATCTGACCAATACGAAGAAGGACAATTAGAAAATTTAAAGAACAGAACTTATGCTGAAACCCTCTGCAACCGAAGCGGATATTCATATGACATCGATATGTTGTATGCCCTTGCCAGAGTAGAATTTGAAGATTCTCCTGAAATAAAACCCTTTGAAACCAAAAAGGTCAGAATTACTTACTTTAACAAAACACAACAAAGCCAGAATATATCATTCCGTTTTATCCTGCCAGAAGGCTGGAAGCTTGAAGGTAATCATGCAGTAATGCTGGAATCTCGAGGAGCAGCTTTAAATATGTATACCATATGGGAAGCAACTGTAACCGCAGGAGAGCAGACAGCTCATATTAACCGTGTGATTATTGAAGCAGCCAGTAATTCTCATTTAATTACTCGGTATATTCCAATCCTCTTTATCGGGTAAATTAGACAGAATAAAAATGTCTTTTAACTTTTTATGCCTTCTAATTTATCAATCCTGCACTCATTAATAAATTCCTTATTGCTGTCACTGCTTCTGAATACTTGAAATTCTCGCCTGGCAGAAGCATGTTTTTATCATTTCCCACGAATATTCCGAAATCCACAACTGCAGATACTTCATCATAAGCCCATATTGAAATGTTCTTTTTGTCAGATTCTAATATTATATTAATTGCAAACAGGAGTATGATTATTGCACATATAGAAATATATACAAAATTTATAATCTGTTTCTTTTTATTATGTTCTATACCCCTTAGCATTACTTTTCCTATACTTGCTTTTCGTAATCCAGCACCCTCTGCTTCACAGTTTCACAATTATCTTTATTACAGTATTCCAGTATAAACGGGGTATCAGGAGTATATTTTTTATACAGCCTTAAAAACTTAACCCAGTCTATATCGCCTTCTCCCACATTCCTGCCATATGCATCATTTACTAACCTGTCTTTTCCGTGAAAATATGCTACATAATCCTTTAGATATTTAAACATATCCTCTTCATCAGAATTGGCAAAAAGATTTGCAGGATCTAAAAGAATTTTCAAATTATCCCTTTCACACTGCAAGATAAAGTCCCTGGTTCTTTTTGCAGATGGTGTTAAATCTAATATGCAGGGTTCAAATGCAACAGCAACATTGTATCTTTCGGCGATGTCTAAAAGTTTAATCATATTGGATTTAAAGTAATCAAAATCCTTTTCGTATGTATCTGCATTGATTCCTCTTCTTCCAGGAATAAATCCTGTTTCAGTGGATATGTATTTAATATTGTTATTTGAAGCTATCTGAATATATCTTTCATAAGCTTTGAAGTTATCTGCTTGTTTCTGTGAATCAGGCTCAAATAATGAGGAAAATGCTCCTATGGAAACTATCTCAATTGAGTTATCTCTAAAAATCTTTACAATGTTTGCTGCCAGCTCATCAGTCAGGTCATCCATAGGCTTATATCCGTTATATGCCCAAGTATTAATGTTGCTAAACATAAAACACAATTCCGTTGTTTTGAAACCGAAATTTTTCAAATATCCTGAACATTCTTCCACAGTGACATTTGGGAACCCCCTTGAAACCATTCCAATATCCATAGCGATATCTCCTTAATCTTTTTTAATAATCTCCGTCTGAGGACTATCGGGTAAAATCCAACCTTTTTTATATAATATATTTCTAATTGGTCTTAAAACTAGATAGATGATAAGAGTTTCTATTGCTATTACTGCTGCTGTTTTAATACTTCTTGCCAATAAAAGTTCCTGTAAAGGAATCTGATAAAGTGTATACAAAGCAATGCTCATTAATATGAAATCACTAACTAAGGCTTTAGTAAGTACTGCAATTATGGTTCTCTTTGCAGTTATTTCTTTGTTGTAAAAATAAAATCCGTAAATTAAACCATTAGCTATAGCTACTATTGATATTACTGGCGAATAAGGTCCTGTCGGAAACAAAAAGCCACCTAATATATCTGCTAAAACGGCAGAAAGAGCACCCCACGCAGGACCGAAAAGTATAGACCCAAGCGCAATGGAAACAAACTCCACTCCAATTCTTATAACCTGCAAATTAATAGCTAAAAGTTTTGCTAAAATTACAGTTAACGCTGTTAATAGTGATATTATTGCAATTCTTTTTGTGTTATTCAACGAGCAGCTCCTTTTATACAATATTCCTTAAGTAAAGACAGATACTTTTTGTAATTTTCCAGTGATACTCCAGGAGGAGTCTGATGATCTACACTAGGAATAAACCCGCCTGATTTCATAGCAGGTAATAGCCTTTCAAATTCTTCACGCATAGCTTCTTCTGAAACATCCATTACCATTTTGTCATAAGCACCTATTACTAAGAAATCCGGATAATTTTCTCTTATCCTGTTAACATCAACTCCTGCTTTTCTTTCCAGTGGTAAAGCACCTCTTATACCAGCTCTTTGAAGCCAGGGAATCATTCCTTCAAGCTGTCCATCAGTGTCTACTAAAGGTATTGTACCTATACTTTCAATGTATGGTATTGTCTGCTTATAATATGGGAGTAAAAATTCATCAAACATATCTTCAGAAAGCATGGCGCCCAAATTATATGACATATCTTCGGCAAATGTCATAAAGTCCGGTTGTATTGCTTCTCCCATCTGTTCAAAAACATACTTAATATACTCCACTTCATCCTGGTTCATTCTGTGCATTAGTTCTGGATTGTCATAGAAAGCATACAGATGCTCTTCTATACC
>ERZ795048.764-NODE-764-length-32365-cov-16.945621_pt1 | contig 32365 bp, 24 predicted proteins | sample MGYA00375132_ERZ795048 | MGnify/ENA primary metagenome ERZ795048 (study PRJEB30177, sample SAMN05720225) | activated sludge metagenome | isolation source: Anaerobic digester | place: Hong Kong | collected 2014-12-17 ... | reverse complement strand
GGTTTTCCAGAAGCGGTCCCCGAATACATACAGGGACCTGCTCACCGGCCCCACCCTGAAGGTGACAGGGCATGCAGGTATGGGTTTACCCCCCGGGCAGTGGCAGTGCCCGGCAAGGAGCAGGTCTGCACAGGGCTTGTAATACGCAAAGTCGGATTCATAGCGCGGAGCGCCAACCATGTCCACATCGTCAGGGAAAAACTCGTCGCCGGTGGGGTAGAGCTGTTCGACTGAAGGCGTGGCCTTCTTATCCGGCGAAAGGTCGAAGGTCCCTTTTACAATCAGGGTAAGGCTGTACCCGGAGAAATTGATCCTCCCGGTAAATGGGGCGAACTGAAGGTCAGAGAGGTTTACAAGTTCCAATAAAACAACCTAACAGATAAATAATATTAACCTTTATCTAAAATATTTTTTGTTTTAAATGTTGCGGATTTATGAGCCATTATTTTGTTGCCTGTCAACCAGATATCCTTTGACGTGCGAATCCTTATTTTTTTATCATTTTTTAATGAGATATCCCCATCTTTTTCTATCTCTATCCTAGAACCCTCGCTTGAAAGCGTCAGCCCTTCTTTATCTAGATAAATTCTAGAATGTGTCTCATCCGGAACCATGCTTTCTTCAACTGCTTCCTTCTTTTTCTTGAAAGATAAATATAAAATTAATGCTATTGCACCGGATAATGCTGCAAGAGCTCCTGTCCCCACGCCAAGGCCGGCATCTGTTGCTTTATTGCCCCGGTCGTTGTCTATGCCAGAGGTAATGAAAAAGGTGATACTGGATAATACAAGGTGGGCCAGCATGGTAGGGACACAATACTTCACAAATTTTTCTTTGGGATTGTCAGCGATAGATTCTCCGTATTGACCATATTGTATTTCAAGAGAGTCTGTTGACCCTGTAATTTTAGAGTTATTCTTTTTCCCTCCAATCACCTCTATTTTATTCGTTGCATCGATCGATATTTCCTTGTCAGAATGCTTTTTCCAGTCAGCAAATCCGGCATCGTATTCAGCTCCTTGAAAAAGTTCATATTTTGCCCCGAGTCCCAGTTCGAATGATGACCCTACAAAGGTTTCCATCTTGGTCAGGAAGCCCGCTTCCAATTTCCCCCCAATTAAGATGCTGTTTTCAGTCCCTCCTTTGATACTCAGGGTGTTTCCGATACCGGTCTCGAATGTATTTCCCCCGACAAATGATGCCTGATTATCTGTTACAGACTCAAATAAGCTTCCCCTGCATGACGTATCTATATTATATGCCTCGATGTTAATATCCCCTTCAGGGGCTCCATTCTGGTCTGTCATGATGTTGATATCCTGGGCCTTTTTTAACTGCATCCCGGGATTGCCCGTATACAATTCAATGCCGCCGTCGGTCATGATCTTGATGCCGTCGCCTTCCTTTACATCCTTTACGAATTCCTTCTCCTGCTCCTCTATGACATGAACGGACCGGGTGTATGTTTGAGGAGTCAAGGCTCTCCACGTCCACGTCCCACTTATTGGGTCCTGTCGCATAAGGAATTCTGTAGCAGTGAAGGAAATGTTGTATTTACCAGGGGTCCCAGTGTGTACATCAGAGGATGAATATGTGACCTTGATCTTTTTTGTTCCTCTGTCAGCATCTGTAGCACTGGCACCGTCATAAATAGAAGGGTCCACAACAAATCCTGGATTGACCGAATAATCACTCCATCCGGTAGGCAAGTCTTCGTTCTGAACAATATAAATAATGTCGCCGGGCACCGATATTGGGGCTATGGGGTCGTTCGGCGTCCCGATCCTGATGAATGAATTCACCTTGGGGCTCTGCATGATGATCCGCTCGGAGTCTTCCCTGTCCTCGATCCTGATCTTGTTGTTACCACCGGTCTTGATCACAGATTCACTCTGGTTTTCCGTATTCACCGGGCTTGCCGTTGCCGGGTTCGGTACGGCAGAGGCGATAATAGGCCGATCCGGGTCGCCGTCTATGAAGGTGAGCAGCACTTCTGTCCCCTTGTGCAGGGGGAAGTGCATGCCGTATTCCGCTCCGGCATAGGGCTGGGCCATGCGGACCCAGCGCGAGGCCCTGCCGTCATTGTTGCCGCTCAGGTCAAACGGCAGGATTATCTTGTAGCGGCCCTGATTATCGAGCTCCGCGTATTTCCCGTCGCCTGCGGCATCCACCAGGGCATTCATGGTACCCTGTATTTTTGGCCTGGGGGTCGTTCGCTCGGGACGGAATTGAACGCCTGCCTCTATGGCGGTAAAACGGTTCGTGTACGTGCGCGTCTGTTCCTTTTCTGTGAGATCCTCTCCAAGGCCGGACAGGAACGAGGCAGCCTGGATACCCTCATGCTCGATGTCGAGGATCAGGTATTTCCGGTTGAAACCCTCCCGGTAGTGATCAACCAGTTCAAACTGGTAGCCGGAAGAGAGGTTTGTGGCCGTACCTTCACCGTGAAACACATTCGCCCTGCAGGCGATCTCTTCGGCCCTGATCTTTGCCAGGGCACTTCCCTGTTCGGGCTCCTTGAAGTGTTCGCCGTAGAGGTACACATCACCACGGCCCTGCTGGTCCACTATGGCCTCGGCCTTGAGCTCCAGTGAGGGCTTGCGGTAGTTGTAGTCCTTTAAGATGACCTTGTTCGGCAGCATCTTCTGACGGCTGATGAATGCCTGGATCAGCTCTTCTTCCGGTACCAGCCCCGTTGGCGGGGCATAGGGTATCATTGCATCGCCTTTTATGTCCTGGTGGGCGGTGAAGCTGTCGGTAATAACGAGCTTCTCATAGTCTTCGGTCTGCTCGAAGAAGAAATAGATGCCTTCGCGCTCCATCCAGCGTGAAATGAACTCATAGTCGGTCTCCCGGTACTGGCAGATGTACTCCCACTGAGGATACTCCTTTGTCAGTCTCAGTTCATAGTCCTGGGTGGTGAGCCCGGCCTGTTTCAGGATGTCTTCGATGATGTCCGGCACGGTCCTGTCGAGAAAGAGCTGATTTTCGTGGTACAGGTTTGAAAGCCACAGTCTCGGTACAAGCACGGCCCTGTAGAAGTAATGGTGTTTTACCTCGTGGAGCTGCTCGAACTGAGCGAGGATTCCGTGAACTGGCAGGTCCTGATGATCGCCAAGAATGGTCAGCGTGGCAGGATTCTGCAAAATCTCTTTCAGGTCGATCTCCGGGTCGTCACTGACCAGGGTAATGTCGAACGAATAGAGCTTCGATATACCCTCGGAGCCGTCAAAGCGCACTACGGCAAATGTGTCTTCCGGCAGAGCCTTTGAAACAAACAGGAATTTCTTTGTATCTTCAAACTCCATGATTACGCTCCATCAAACTTGATTTTGAATGACCCGTCTTTTGCCACATCCAGATGGACCGCTGAGGGGAGGTCTCCCTCGCTCATCCGTGAAAGGATCTCCTGGGACATGCGGGGCATGATGGTGCCGCTCATGATGTAATCGATGTTTCTGGCCCCGGTTTCCACCTCGGTGCATCTCGCAGCGATCTGGTCCACGACCTTGTTCGAATAGGTCAGTTTCATCCTGTGGGTCTCGTCGAGACGCCTCACCATCTTGTTCATCTTCAGCTTCACGATGTCCTTGAGGATGTCAGGCGGGAGGATAAAGAACGGTACCACGTTCATCCGTGCCAGAAGCGCAGGTTTGAAATGGTTACTCAGGATCGGCCGTATGGCTGCGCCCACTGTCTCGGCCGTTGGCCGTTCATCACCGGAGCACAGCTCGGTGATCACATCGGTTGCCAGGTTGCTGGTGAGGAAGATCACCGTGTTCTTGAAATCGATTGCGCGCCCTTCACCGTCGGAGAGTATGCCTTTGTCAAAGACCTGGTAAAAGAGGTTCATGACCTCCAGATGGCCTTTTTCCACCTCGTCCAGCAGGACCACCGAATAGGGCCGCTGGCGAACAGCCTCGGACAGCACCCCACCTTCTCCGTATCCGACGTATCCTGGTGGCGATCCGATAAGGCGGCTGACCGTGTGCTTTTCCTGGAATTCGCTCATGTTGATGGTCACCATGAAGTTCTCGCCCCCGAACAGGAGATCGGCGATGGCAAGGCCGGTTTCCGTCTTGCCTACCCCGCTGGGACCTACCAGCAGGAACACCCCCAGGGGCTGGCTCGGGTCCTTGATGCCGGCTTTTGCCGATTTGAGGACCTGAGTGATCACACCGATGGCCTCATCCTGACCCTTGATTCTCCCTTTCAGGTTTTCTTCCAGCCTGATGATGTTCAGTGCGTCATCGCGCATTACCTTGCCCAGCGGGATACCGGTCCAGTCCGATACCACCTTGGAGACAACATCCGGGTCCACCTCGATCTTGACCAGCGGGGCATCTCCCTGCACGGCTTCCAGCTCGGCTGATGCCTTGGCGATCTGAGCTTTCAGCTCTTCCTTTTTAGCTTCATCAGGATTTTCCCCGCTGTTCAGCTCAAACAGGGTCTTTCTCGCCTCGATGATCTCTCCGGCCAGTTCCTGCTCCTTGAGCCAGCGGTCTTTCAGTCCGGCTAGGTCGTCGTTCAAGGTTTGCAGTTCAGCCTCTATCTCTGCCAGACGCTCGGTATCGATCTCGATGCCGTGCATCCTGTCACGATCGAGGGCCTTGTCTTCACGCTGAAGGGCCTGGATGGAGCGCTCCTTGTCCTCGATCACGTCAGGCTTGGCGCTCAGCAGCACCTTGACCCGGGCTGCAGCCGTGTCCAGCAGGTCCACCGCCTTGTCCGGCAATTGGCGGCCTGATATGTAGCGGCTGGAAAGTGTTGCCGCGGCCTCGATGGCATCGTCTCGCACCACGACATTGTGGGCTGCCTCGTATTTGCTTTTCAGTCCCCTCAGGATCAACACTGCAGTCTCTTCAGACGGCTCGTCCAGTTTGACCAGCTGAAAACGCCTGGCCAGGGCCGCATCCTTTTCAAAATACTTCTTGTATTCCGACCAGGTGGTGGCTGCTACGGTGCGGAGTTCCCCGCGTGCCAGGGCAGGTTTCAGGAGGTTGGCTGCGTCGCTCATGCCTGCCGAACCCCCGGCACCGATTAAAGTGTGAGCCTCGTCGATGAACAGGATGATGGGCTTTTCCGATGCCTTGATCTCATTGATCACCGATTTCAGGCGGTTTTCAAATTCCCCCTTCATGCCGGCACCGGCCTGGAGCAATCCCATATCGAGCCCGAGGATCGAAACATCGCGGAGCAGTTCCGGGACATCTCCCTCCACAACCCGCAGAGCCAGGCCTTCGACCACCGCGGTCTTGCCGACCCCGGCTTCACCCACCACAATGGGGTTGTTTTTTCGCCGGCGGGCCAGGATATCCACCATCTGGCGGATTTCACGGTCGCGGCCGAATACCGGGTCGATATCACCGGCTGCAGCCTTGGCGGTAAAATCTTCACAGAAACGCCCGATCGCGGTGCCGTCACCTGCAGGACGCTCACCGGGGGCAGGTTTTTCTGCAGAACTTGGCTGTTCTATCGATCCCTTCACAATCACGCCGAACTGTGCAAGCAGGGTCTCTCTGCTGATGGTTGTCAGCAGGTCCACATAGTCTCCTGAGGCAAATTGCGTCGGCTTCTGTAAGAATGCCGCCAATAGTGCGCCAGAACGTATCCGTTGCGATTCAAGATCGACCGATGCAATGAGCCATGCCTCCTGAAACAGCTCCATGAGCAGCGGTGAAAAAACCGGCTTGGAGGCATTTCCGGTACGGAATTCCTCGATGGTCTGCTCAAGGGCCTTTTTCACCTTTCCTGCATCGAGGTCAAAATGGCGCAGGATCAGGGGCAGGTCGGATTGAGGATTGTCAAGCAGCTTCACCAGAAAATGTTCAATGGTCACCTCGTAATGGCCCCTGGACACACACAGTCCTGCAGAACCCTCCAGTGAACCGGTACAATAGGAATTGAGTCGGCCTAACAATGATTTGATATCAACACTGATCATGGTTTCCTCCTGCTATGTCATGATTGAGGGGCGAATGTAGCCCTCATCTCTGCCGGCGCTTCACCTGAGAACATCCATGTGTCCATGCCCAGGGCAGACCACTTCCGGTTACCGAGGCATACCGGGGAAAGCTTTGCGGCAGACAAGATACACTCAACTTCATACTTGAGCGGTTCTACAAGATAAAGATTTGTTAAAAACGTGAGCATCTGATACTGCACGCCGCCGGGAAGGAACCCCTGATACTGATCCTGCTTTAAGGGGCCGATCCTGATGCGGAACGTGCCCATTGCATCAACACACTCCTCACCCACAAAACTGTCATCGCCCAGTACGCATCCACAAATCCCCAGCCGGAAGCGCTGATCCTCCGGGACGGCAACACTGGTGTGAACACAGGGGATGACTGACACCTGAATTCCGCCCAGTGCATCCTTCAGCAATGTCTGGAGCCCGAGAGCAGACCGGGGGTACTGGGTGAAGAGGCCTGCATAGCGGATGAGCACCGTGGGATCGGGGATGCCGTCCCGGAATGCTTTTTCGCCAAGCCCCACCAGGCAAAAGAGCCTCTCCAGGTAGTCCGCATCCTGCTCTTCAACAACCTTGAGATGCATACGATACTTGCTCCAGCACTTGAACAACAGCAGGAACAGGCGATGATTGAAGATGTCCAGAAAGTCCCTGGATACCGATTCGTCCGAAGAGGCCTCGTCCATGAGATCCTCTGTGTAGAAGACCGGCAGGGGGGAAGATGTGCCGTAGAGGCCTAAGAAAGTGGTGTTGACAAGGAAGCGGAGCTCTTCCCCGTCGAGTTCTTCGATGCTGTCCACATCAGCGTGCGGGAAGGCGAGCGTAAGTTTCGGCCGTATCCTGATGTGCGAGGTGTCTGTGATGTCCTTGACTTCAGCGGACGAGTGCTTGCGTTCGAGCAGCCGCAGAAGTCTGATAACCTGGAAGAACGAAAACGACGGGCCTTTCTTCAGCAGCTCGTGTCTCATATCAGGGGATGATCTCCTATCCTTACCGGCCATTGATAGGTGTCTCCTCTGGTGATCTCCTGCAGTACGAACCGGGTGTAGGTATTGATGGATCCATAGGATGAAAGGAACTCGTCGAGCAGGCAGCCAAACAGGTAGAGGTCTCCCGGGGATGCAAAATGATCCTGGCGCATTCGTGCCGTGATATCCTGGCCTCTCATCATGGCCCCGCCGACAATCCTCGATGCCGGTTTCGCAGTGATCTCTTCAATGCCTGCTATTCTCTTCCTGATGGCAAGCAGGGTGGAACGGTCCCTGGCTGACGGGAAGGTATAGAGTTCCAGCAGGGCCTGGAGGTTTTGTGCACTGGCAAGGGAGAGGTAGTTGAGGGAAAGATGAGATTGCAGGCGCCACAACAGGTTTGTACCCAGCGGCGGCAACACATACGAGGTGGCGGGCCGGATATTGCCGAATTCAACAAACTCAGGCGTTGAACTGGTGGGTACACAGATGTCCCCCACCCGGAGGCTCTCGGGCAGGGTACCGTTCGTGCATGTAAGTGTTATGGAGAGTGTTTCTCTCTCCGGCAGCTCACCATCTAGAGGGTATGCCGGGGAAAGATACACATTGATGGCTTCTTCAACCGGGGATTTTTTTATGGTTGTGTGGTAGACAGGATGCTCCCCTGTCTGCGGATTAAAAAGCTCGAATGGGTCATACACCTTCTGCTGAGCAGTGCCGTGTTTTAATCCCACTACCTTCTCAACCGTGTATACCTGATAATGAGAAGAGTTTGTCCCGCTCGGACGTATGAGATATTCGGTCTTGGTATGATCGAACCGTATGGGATCTGCTTCGTGCGGGAATATGTTTATGACCGGGGTGGCAAAGAGGATAAAATTGTCAGCTTTCACCTTTGGCGGTGGAAATGGGATTTCATCGAATTCGAATGTTATCTCGAAGCGTCCTCCCTCACCGCGGCCGGTCCATCGTTCCCAACCGGTAAGATCAAAAAAGAGGAATTTTTCAGGAAGGATAAAATATTCCTGGAGGAGCCGGTATCCCGGAAAAGAGTTCGATGGGTAGGGAATGAGTGCTTCTTCGGCCGAATACCCCACCGGTTTCAGACAGTCACTCATGAGCTCACAGGGAGAACCTGCCTGAGGTGAAGAGAGCACGATCTTCTTCACATGATTTCTCAGGAGCAGGTAGAGATCTGCAGAGGCGGTGATGTCTCCGGCCAGGTGAAAGCGCAGCGTATCTATCTGCCATTCGGACAGGTTCAGGCCGTTCAACTCGAAGAGAAGTTTTATGGACGGCGGTTTACCTGCAGGTTCCTGCAGTGATGCCTTGACGAGACGCAGGGGGTGGATCTCCACATCATAGCAGGTATGAAAGATACATGGTGTTCCTTCGACGGGAACCGAGGCGAGATGGATTCCTGCAGGAATCTTCCTGGATTCCTTGAGCATGGGTCTTGGCCTGAAGGAAACGATGGTGGATGCCGGAACAGGCCGCAGGTAGTGCGGCCATATCAGCTGGATGAGCTCATGAATAATCTCGGGAAATTCATCGTCAAGTTTCTGCCGAAGCTGGGCTGTCAGGAACGCCACACCCTCCAGCAGACGCTCTACATCGGGATCTGCAGACGGTCCGCTCAGCATGGAGGCTACCGCCGGATGCGCTTTTGAAAAGTCCGCCCCGAGATCCTTGAGTGAATCTATCTCTGATTGAAAGTATCTCTTAAACATTGTGGGTTCTTTCTGTTCAATATAAGAGTTATGAAAATGGCCGGGCTATGGAGTTATGGATCGTTGCATGTCTGGTGCTGCCTTCGTTGTAAGCGCCAGAAAACGTTGATCCCGAACAGTCCCGGTACCACCGCTAAGGCCAGTATAAAAAACGAATAACACTCTTTTCTTATTCGAAAAGAGTGTTATTGTTTCACCTCTATCTTCCCGTCAGTGCTCACGTGAGATTCGAACTGGACCGGGATCTTGTCATGATCGAGGGCGAGCTGGGCCGAGATCTGGAAGCGCAGCGTAAGGATCTCCTCGTCCGGGGGAAGGAAGTGAACACGGATCGCCTTGAGACGTGGCTCATATCTTTGGATCATCTGCCGGATCGCGCGTTCAGCTTCCCGTACGGACTCCGGATAATTCCGCAGGGCATCCGTGAAGTCGGGTACTCCGTAGTCGTCTGCAATGGGGACACTACCCTGCCTGGTATTGAGGATCCGCTGCAAGTGAGAGACCACGGAGTCTATGGTCTTTTTCGGATCCTCCCTGGAGCGTTTTGCAGGCTCCTGTTCCCAGGTCCGGATGCGCTCGAGGAGTCTTTGCTCCCTCATGAACCCTGAGCGAAACTATTTGGGAACTGCCCAGGAGTCTTCGGATTCGATGCCGTCGGGCTCCCAGGTCCATTTGATCTTTGAATAGGTGAACGACACCTCTTCCATGTGGCGGTAGGGTTCGTTCTCCGGGACAAAGGCAACCGGCATATACGGCTTCATTCCTACAATGATGGCGTCTTCAAGCGTATGGGTGAAGTAGTGCTCCTCCGATCCTGTCGGATCGATCCGGTACCACTTAATCACCACCGATTTCATGTGTTCACCGGTACACAGCGCCTGGTAAAGCTTCGGTGAAGCCTTGTCGTATTCCTTTACGATGGAAAGCGGCCCGTGGATCCTCTTGCCGCTGGGAAGACCGCTCTGGGGGTCGCGGGGGATATGAACGTCATGATTCATGGCATAGACCAGGATTGTTCCCTCTCTGCCTTCCATTACGCAGGAACCATCGATCTTGCCCTGATTCTGCCCTTCAATCTCTAAATGACACGGCATTGGCATTGTTAAATACCTCCTCTAATTTTTTATAGATAGAAATGACTTATTCCTTGTCCAGTTTGCCCACCAGAGACAGGGTGAAGAATGCACCCATATATTTGAAGTGCGGCCTGACCTGGAGACCGACCCGGTACCATCCGGGTTCACCCTCAACGTCCTCGACGGTCACCTTTGCCTGACGCAGCGGCCTGCGGCTTCTCACCCCGGGCATGGGATTGTCCATGTCGGCCACGTACTGACGTATCCAGTTGTTCAGCTCACGGTCAAGGTCGACACGCTCTTTCCAGGTTCCTATGTTTTCCCTCTGGATAACCTTCAGATAGTGTGCCAGCCGGTTCACCACGAACATGTACGGCAGCTGCAGCCCGAGCTTGTAGTTAAGTTCCGCTTCCTTGCCCTCTTTGCTGATACCGAAGAATTTCGGTTTCTGAACGGAATTGGCGGAGAAGAAGGCGGCGTTATCGCTTCCCTTTCTCATGGTCAGCCCGATAAAGCCTTCCTCGGCCAGTTCAAACTCCCTGCGTTCGGAGACGAGTATCTCGGTGGGGATCTTGGTCTGAATGGCCCCCATGGCCTCATACTGATGGAGAGGGAGGTCTTCGACAGCTCCGCCGCCCTGCGGACCGATTATGTTTGCACACCACCGGTATTTCGCAAAACTGTCCGTGAGCTTCGATGCAAAGGCAAAGGCAGTGTTGCCCCACAGGTACTGGTCATGCCCGTCGGAGACATTTTCCTTGTAGTTGAAGGCCTTCACCGGCTGTGTGTCGGGACCGTAGGGGAGACGCAGGAGGAATCTCGGCAGCGTGAGGCCCACATAGCGGGCATCTTCAGATTCCCTGAAGGAATTCCACTTCGTGTACTGGGGACCTTCGAAGACCGATTTCAGGTCCTTGAGCTGCGGCAGGTTGGTAAAATCGTCGAGCCCGAAGAACTGCGGTCCTGCAGCAGCAATAAATGGAGCATGGGCCATGGCCGCAACACTGGCGACATTCTGCAGAAGTTTGATGTCCTGGGGCCCGGGGCCGAAGTCGTAATTCCCTATCATGGCAGCATAGGGCTGACCTCCGAACTGTCCGTATTCTGCGGTATATACGGTTTTGTACAAACCGGACTTGGGGATCTCAGGGGCGTCTTCAAAGTCTTCCAAGAGGTCGTCTTTACTTACATTGAGGATCTCCAGTTTGACATTCTCTCTGAAGTCTGTCCTGTCCACCAGGAATTTGAGTGATCGCCATGCCGATTCGAGCTCCTGGACTTTCGGATGGTGAAGGACGGCATCTATCTGGCGGCTCAGTTTTTCATCCACTTCCGCAATCATGTCATCCACAACAGCCTTCGAGATCTTTTCTATTTTTTTGCCCGGCTCTATGAGCTGCGCAATCAGGGCCTCGACCCCTTTCTTTGCAAGCGAGTATGAATCATCGGTGGGCTTTAACTTGGTAGCGGTTACTATTTCATCCAGTAGCGAGACCTCAGACGTGGTCTGTTCCTGTCCTGCCTGGACCTGTTCTTTTTCCTCAGCCATGGGGCACCTCCTTTCTTATTTTTCAACCCCGAGCTCTTTGAGCAGGAGTTCGCGGGTTTTCTCATCCTTGATGAGTTCCTGAATCTTTTTCCTGAATTCAGGGAGATTACTCAGGGGTCCCTTCAAGGCGCTGAGAGCTTCCCTCAACTCGAGGAGGCGGTTTAATTCCGGGGTGTTTTTCGCAATCGCTTCCGGGCTGAAGTCCTTCATGGATTCGAACTTCAAAGAGACGTTCATCTCGTCCTCGGTCTTGCCGGAAAGTGTGTTGGGAACTGTAACGTTCAGATTGATATTGCGGGCTTTCAGGACGTCATCAAAGTTGTCTTTGTCAATGTTTACCGGATCGCGCTCCTCCACCGGCCGGTCATCTTTCTGTCCGGTAAAATCACCCATTACCAGAACCTTGAGCGGGAGCTCCACCTCTTCCTTTGCATCTCCCGTGGCCGGGCGATACACAATGTTTACCCGTTCTTTCGGGGCAACGGTAGCTTCCTTTGCCATGATTTATTGTCCTCCTTTATTCCTGAAATTATTTTCTTACCAGCAGAAGCGCTTGCTTTGGACTCAGTTTCGCGATTCTGTTCAGGGCTTCAGTTGATATACGTTTGGATTCTTCCGCCGGATGCACGGAAAATCCTTTCCACACCATAATCAGTGCTGACAGTGCCAGATCGGGGTCCCAGTCTTCCAGCCGGTACTCGTCGATAGTGTGACGAAGATCTTCGAGATGGGGCAGGGCTGCATCGATCTGTTTCGCGGTGAGCAAAATCTCGGAGAGTGCCAGTCGCCAGAGCATGCGCTCCTTTCTGGAAATACTCCTGATCAGCTCCTCCTGGAGGGCATCTACCGCTTCAATGAGTTTTTTCTTGCCTGCCAGAGCCTTGGCCATGCCGATCTTTTCGGCCATCCCGTCATCACTAGTGCCGGCAGGAGAGGCTTGCTGTGGGATCGGTTCCATGCCGACCCCTGCGTCTGAAAAAGAGATGAGCCTCAACCAGTCTTTTGTGTCCTGGTCGGCAAATGGGGTGCCGTCTGAAAAAGTGAGGTCTGTGAGTCCTGAGAACCGGTGTACAAAAAAGGCCGTTTCCTGACACACCGTATCGTACGCACTGCGGTACCTGCTGCCCATATTCTCCAGGGCGCGTGCCACGAGCCGGTTCAGATCAAGATAGAAGATGAACTGGTTCAGCCTGCGCTCTGCCGATCTCAACAGGGAGTCCCAATCCTCTTTTGCATGGAGGTCGTACAGGATCTTCATGATACCCGCATCAGGCGGCGGGATACGGGTCTTGTTATTCTCACTGGGAGGGACCGTCTCTATGCCGGACCATGCAGCAATACGGGCCAACCTGTAGGATATGGGTTTTTCCGGGACTGTTTCCAGAAAATACGTTGCCACCTTTCGCAGTTCCTGAAGTCCGGACCGCAGAACCCGCCCTGCATCCTTTTCGGATTCAATGCCCTCTGTGCTCTGGGGCTGCTGGGGCTGTTGGGTCTTTGGCGCCTCTATGGGTTCGGGTTGTGGGTCGGCTGCAGGCCCGGGGATTTCGGGGGAGGGTTGCTGGCTTGTTTCGGCCTTGGAGGTGAAGCCCTCAAGGGATCGCCTCACTGCACTTATGGAAGGCGGGTCTTCAAGGTAATCGCGAAGAAGATTCTCGATCTTGTCGAGTGCATCAAGTGAACCCTGCATCTGTTCGGCAGTAAAAGCACCATCAGGGAGCTGTTTGAGTGCGCCCTCGGTTTTTTCCACCCACCAGGTTATGGCCCCGATGCGGCCCCGCATGCGTTTCTTTGCCGGGAAGAGTTCGTCCCAGAAATGCTCGATCAGGTCACGATATATCTGCACGCCGGTGAGAAAACCGTCAACCTTGGCACAATAGATCTGTGACACCGCAAGATATCCTGCCACGAGGATATCCTTTGACTTTGTCTGCAGGATATCTGATGAAAGGGTGCTCACCTTTTTCCAGTCAACACCGCTGGATGCCGTGGGCGAAGACATCTTGTCGATCTCAGCCTGCAGGTTATCGAACTCGGGTTCGTAGCGGACATCGCTTCCGGCTGGCTGATCAGCACTAATGGGTGATATTCCCAGTGAGTTCATATCCATCCTTTATCTCCTCCTTACACACCCACAGACCACAGAGATGTGAAATCTGTCGGCATCAGGGACCTCTCGAACAGTACAAGGAAGCTTCTATCAGGAACCCCGCCGAGAAATACGGCGTTGGGTACGATACTATTCTTCAATGACAGAGACTTCATCCACCGGGCAGCATCAGCGCTGGGGTCATCTCCCCGGACAGCATGATGCCATGCACCGTCTTTGCAAGTATCGGGTTCTGTATGAATATCCTGATGATCTTTATCCTCCACCATCCTTTTCTCCGAGAGAGCGGTGCGGACAGGCCGCAGTCTGTTCAGTTCTCCGGTTAATTCATGAATGGTACCGAGATTCCTGACAAAGAGATACTCCATAGCTCTCCAGGGTTCATCCAGGGTCAGGGTGAGATCATGCCAGTGACCTTCCCAGTCCTCAAGAGGTCCTGTCCCGATAATCAGGCAGGGAAACGGCCTGCCGATACTGTCATGGCTGTCTCTCACAAGTCCGCAGACGAGATTGCTTTTCCTTGTCCCCCGTGCCCAGAATCGCCATGAGTTCATGTGGCCTTTGTCCCCATGGCGCATCATCCCAAAACCATGCTCAACCCACGAGCAAAAGGCATTAAAGATGGGCAGATCCGAGCCGAGACGGATAAAATCACGTGCTACAGGATGTTTGCCGAATGCCGCCCATACCCAGTCATTGTGTGATCTCATTGATCCCAGCATGAGGCGATTGTCTCGGGAACATTCCCGGGACCTGATGCCAGCAGGTCCAGTACCGGGGTGCTGCCCTTGATCCGGTACTGCACCTTGATATACTGAATCTTCATGCTTCTCAGAGAGGCCTTCTCTTTGGGGAAATCATCCGGGGTAAACCTATGTTGACCGGATTTGAAATCCTGCAGGAACCTGGCAAAGGCAAGCGATCCGGAGTATCGTTTTGTCAGGACAAGGTTGCCCACCTCGATGGAGAACACGACATCGCCGCAGCTCCCGGGGATCCATTCGAATACCTTGCGGACCGGATAATTGAGGTTCGACAGGGTCGTCGTACTCCCGGCACACTGAAGTTCCAGATGGGTAGCATGGGGCCTCACGGTTGCCTTGGCATTCACGTCCGTGGGCTGTCCGGTGAGGGTAACACTGTAGCTTGACTTTACGCTGCGCGGCCCTTTTGTCAGAAACGTCAGGAAAGACTTTTCAAACGGGACGTTCCTTCCCAGTACTTCCTTTGCAAAATAACCCTTGGCCGGCGACCTGCTGATAAAGGCAGCGGCGTCACCTTTTACAAACTGAATTGCGTAGCCGCCTTTTTCTAAAAGGAGGTTGTTCACCGTGAGGGGATCGGCAACACCTTTGACCTCCATCAGGACATCCTTTGCCCACATCGACTGAAGATGACAGGCAGTCTCCTGGCACGAATATACCCAGAGATAATCAAGAGGTCCGCGAACCAGTTTCCAGAACTCTTCCCGTGCAGGTATGCCGCTTGCTTCCATCAGGCTGTTCAGGGCCGTCTGCGCTGCATGGAATTGGGATGAACTGCCGGATGGTTCGTCCTTGAAGGTAAGGGAGGTCAATTCATATGCACTTTTGCGTGAAGCAGTTACGGTTGAGGTAATCTCTTTTATGGCATCTGAGTATCCGAGATATGCCTTTGCCGCGGCAATCTGTGAATCAAACGGCATATCATCGGAAGCGGTGCCCACCTTTTTCTGGATCTTGTTCTTGAGCTTGGCCCCCTTATTCGTCGCCTTTGCAAGGACCCCATCCTTGGCGATGTCCAGCTTGGAGGCCCTGTTTTTCACTGCCTGAAAATCCTTTATGAGACGCAGCCAGTTCGGTACGGCTTCTCCGCCGGAAAACGGCTCCAGTTCATATACCATTTTTTCAAGCAGGGAGAGATACGGTCCCTGTCCGGATGCAACCTTTGATGCTGTCTGCAGCCATTCATCCTGTCCCTTCAGCCTGTCCGTACCCTGGGGAAAAGAGATGCCGAATGTATGCCATGCTTCGATGTAGGCCTTTGCATACCATGTTTCAAATGCCTGCTTCTGAGGAGAGATCACCAGAGGATCGGGCAAAGCTGAATCCAGTTCCCTCAGGAAGGATTCGATCTGATCTTGGCCGGAACGGGTCAGCGAAGGAGAAACAACTGCAAGCCCCTCAATATCATGGCTTCCTCCCCAGAAATCCGCCATCTTCACCGCGGGCAGGTCTGATGTCTCGTTTACCCAGGCCGCAAGCCAGTTAAGGTCGGTGCTTTTCGCGGTCACAATGTGGGTCAGCACCTTCTGCAGATCGAGCAGCTCGTTGTTGAGATCCCCCAGGTCTCCTTCCCAGGCAATGCTGTAGAGATACTGTGAGGAATAGCTCCTGCTCAACTCATCCACAAACTCCTGACCGGTCATGCCGGGCTCGAAACCCGGCTGCGGCATGAGCGCCAGGTCCTGAAGTTCTCCCCCTTCGAGCCTGGCTTTGAGCAGGTTGATCCGTCTGACAAGATGGGCCACGTAGACACCTATGTGTGCATCGGGTGTAGCTTCGGAAAAACCCGATACGCCAGAGGCCATGCGCTTGTCGAACGGACCCAGCAGCTGATCTCTGAACTGAGAGGAATAGGTGTTTTTCAGACTGGTTTCCACCTCTATGCTCTTGCTCAGACCAAGCCTGGGTATCCACCAGTTGGCGTTATGCTCTTCAACCCGCACGAGGGCCTCCCGGAAGCGGTCCATCATCCCGGCATCGGCAAGCAGTTCACCTTTGAGGATCGGGGGGTGAGAAAATTCACGGGACACGGTCCTCAATGCTGCCAGGTTCTTCACGAACGAAAAACTCAGCAGGCCGCACAGGGCAATGATCAGTGCCATGCATGCGACAAGCCCCAGATTTCTCGTGAGCTTGTTCCATGCCATCGAGGTCTGGGTGGGGGCAAACAGGTCCCTTTGGCCCGGCAGGATTTTTGCGAAGATGTCATGGAGGAACAGCCCCTTGTTTGTCCCTTCAAGGACGTCGTGCTCCTCGATGAGATTCAGCTCGCTTAAGAAATGGGAATAGGGAGTACCCTCCTGGCGGCCGCTGCTGAAGTAGAGACCGCGCAGGATTGGGGTCTCCTGGTACGGATTTTCCTGGAAGGCTCCCTTCATGAAGGCTGTAAGCCCCGGGCCCAGCTGTCCGAATTCTTCCGGGAACAGCAGCAGGGACGGATCCGGGTCTCCTGATGAAGATTTATGGAAAAGGAGCAGCCGGATGTTTCTCAGGCGCTGTCCCACCGTATGCAGGACCTGCTCGGTAAAGGCAGCAGGGTTAGTTGTACCGGAATGATTGATAGCCCCCATGGCCTGTTCGAGATCTTCCTCGGAAAGCTGCTGGCAGAAACGGGTCATTCCCTGAATCAGATCGCACTTGGTCACCAGGACATACACAGGGAATTTGCTTCCCAGGACTCTCATCAGTTCATTGATGCGCTGCCTGATGGTACGGCCGTCATCCTCCAGCACGCCTGTCTGCTCGCTCAGCAGCTTGTCCGCAGCGATGGAAATCACCAGCCCGTTAAGCGGCTCCTTCTTTCTGTATTTGGCGAGCAGGGAGAGGAATCTTTGCCATTCTTCCTTGTCGCGACCTTCGTCCACAGGGATGGCATATCTCCCGGCCGCATCAAGAATGATCGCCTGCTCGGAAAACCACCAGTCGAGGTTTTTCGTACCGGAAAGACCCGAGACGTGATTGATCTCGGCAAAGGGGGAGGAAAGCCGGGCACTTTTAATGGCCGTGGTTTTCCCGGAACCGCTCTCGCCCAGGATCAGGTACCAGGGAAGGACATATAACGGATTCCCGTATTTTTTCAGGTGTGAGGACTTGAGAGTCCCGATTGCTTCCTTCCAGCGCTGCTGGAGATCCGCCGATGTCTGGCGTTCATCTGACTTGAGGGATCGCGCATAGGATTCATCCTGCTCGATGATCTGGCTGACAAACCGCTGTTCCCTTTTGCGAAGCATGATTTTTCGAACAAAGAGCAGTGCTGCTGCAACGCCCACAAGCCCGAACAGGATGAAGATCCCCACCCACCAGGGCCAGTCTATGATCAGTACGATTCCAAAGACCAGGAGAACAAACAGTATGATCGGTGTGGCTATCAGTGCTGCTTTTATAATTTTCGCAATCATGGGTATCCTCAAGGCGCTACACTTAAGAGTGTTTCGCCGATATTATGCAGAATGAACCGGTACAGGATAAAGAGAACAAGGTAGAGTACCACGGGCAATCCGAGGCACGATATGTTGAACAGGGAGAACCTGGAGGGCTTCCTGTCCGGAAGGGCAGCATCCGAGAGGGCAGGATATGCCTCGGGAAACAGCTCTCCTCTCTCCAATGCCGGGATCCCTGCGGAACTTGCCAGCAGGACCTTGAGGTTGGATGTCTTCAGCTGTTCCAGCAGATATGCATCGTCAGCATTTCCGTAACGGCCCTTAAAGCCCATTGCCAGGCACAGGTAGTATACCTCCCTCACGTTTTTCTGATGCGCCCCTATGGCATTGAGACGGTCGAAAAAGAGCTCCCCTGCGTTGGTGGTCTGATAGTAGACTCGCTGAAGGGGTTCTTTCCGCCAGAGAAGGCTGTCGTTCCATGAAGAGTTCATGATGGCCTCGTCAACCCAGGCGCAGATGGCAAATCGTGCCGAGTCGTAGTCTTCTTCGGACACACTGCCCGGGACAATACTATTGCGGCTCTGGCTCATCAGTCGTTCGATATCAGAGCGAACCTGGTCAAAGCCGGGCTGTTTTTTTGCCACGGTCTTCAGAAAATATACTACATAAGCAATGAGTTCTACGAAACAGTCACTTAAGTGCATGATCAACTTCTCCCTACTACCATGAGTTCAACCGATAAATCCTCGGGTGCCGTATCCCAGAACAGTGCCAGGTTTTTCCCTTTTTGCACGCTGGTCCACTGATCGCTGTGGTGGTCGATCTGAAAGTACAGGGCTCCTTTCTTGCGGGGGAGTTCCTGGGGAGGGGAGGAGAGGTGTTTCAGTGTGATGGCCGGAAGGGCTCTCACGATCAGGATAGGAAGCTGTTCCCTGGAGGAAAGTTTTGCTGCTGTTTCCAGCGAAGAGAGCACTGATTTCTCCTCCTGCTCGGTCTCAATAACAAGATAGAACCGGTTTTTCCCTTCGAATATGGCCGGAGGGAGTTCTGCAGAAAAATATGTGCCGTCATAGTCCAGATGGAACACATATTCGGGCCCCGCGGTAATCTCGTCCAACAGCGAGGAGATCATGCTCTGTGCCCGGGAAAAACACTCTCCAAGATTTTTGTGCTGGTATCCCATCACCAGGGTTTTTCCATCGGCTGATTCGCCCGTTACCGAAATGGTATTCGAGAATGAAGAGAGTTCACCGATGAGGGAACGCAGGAGGCCATAGACCATCCAGGGATGAACCGATTTTTCATCGGTCAGGTGAATGAGCCAGGGGATATAGCGATTGAGGGTCCTTTGGGCAAGCAGGTACACCATGTCGCGTGCACCGAATTCGGCACTGTGGATACCCCGTTCGCGCTTGTATGCCTCAAGCTGATGTCCGCGTGCGGAAACCTGATCGGTGATTTCCCGGATAATCTTCTCGAGCAAGACAGATGCGGAAATTGTAAGGCTCGGGGGTATGAAGGTCTTGGAAAGGACGACCTCGCTGCCGCTTCGTTCCAGCTGGGCAATGGGAATAATCTCATAGTCCCCGAAACGGTCCTTCTCGGTTTCCCAGAATATCTTCAGAACATAACTCAGTCTCTTGAGTTGCGCGGAGGGACCGTCCTGGTACAGGTCACGCACCTCTTCGGGATCTTCCGGCGCGATGAATCTGGTCGTCACCGCTGAGAGGTTTTCCTTTGCGGCGAGTGCGGTCACATTTTCACCCGCGTTTGTCCATTTTCTCAACCCGAGATATACCGTGAATGGTTTACCTCCTTCAACCCACTCGTCTTCAAAATAACGCGCTTGGACGAGCGCATTTTCAGGCAGAACCACATAGGTCGCATCCGGGAATATGAATTCTCCCGCCAGGAGATGAAAGCTCTTTGTCCCCAGTGCGGTGTGCTGGATCTCCATATTCGCAACACCCCACATATGGGGGTTGGTATAGCGGTACAGAGGGGTCAGGAGGGATTGATAATAGCGATCGGAGAGCTGAAAATGCTGCGGCTGGAGAAAGAGTCCCTGGTGCCATAAGAGTTGTCGTTCCATAAACCTATTCTCCCTTGGGTGTTACTATCTGTTCCGGTCCCAGCACAAGGTTGATATCCATCTTCTTTGGAACGGATTTTCTGCTGACGCCTTTTTTCTTTGTCGGTATCTTGTAAAAACGGATGATCTTGTCTTTCTCTATGGTGTAATATCCGGCTACCACGGCGATATACTTTGCCCCTTCCGCCCGGTCCAGTGTCACTTTCAATGCCTGATCCGGATGGACGATCAGTCTTTTGGTAACCGCCACGCTGGCATCATAGATACTGCAATCCAGGAGCTGGTATATACCGTCAGGATCGTCTGAAAGCTGGTGGAAGGTATTGGGATCCTTCAGCTGGTACACGCACACCGACAGGGTGTGTGATGTGCCGTCACTGAAATTCAACTTTTTGTCGGCATTGAGATGGATGGTTATCGCGTCTTGTTCATACTCCCACCTCGGGGGTGTGCGTGAGGCACAGGAGCAGACCAGGGGAAGGACAAAAGCCAACAGCACTATGCCCAGTGTAAACCTTTTTGCCATGATATCACCTCCTTGGTACCCTCGTGTGCAGCTAATGGCAGTTCTTTTGCCGCACACACAGTGCAGTCTTGTCCGGAATACCGCCCGGCATACATCAACTACCCGGGCTGGATACTAACCAACGAATAATTTCTGACAGTTTTTCTCAAACTCCCTCAGGAAATCATCCATGAACCGTCCTGATTCATACCATGTTTTAAACTTTTGGAAGGTTTGCTCGTACACCTCAAAGGATTCCGCCTTTTTCAGGGGGCCAAACATCAGCGAGCCGCCGGTTTTCGATGAGATGTTCTGCGGGTCCAGCTCGGTGAGGATTTTTTCCGCCGAAGAGGATGCAGCGATCTTAAAGGCCTGCTGTGTGACGAGAAAGGCCTTCTTGATCTGGCCGAGGTGTTCCTCCAACGGTTGATAAGGGCTCTCTCCCTCCAGATTTTCTCCAATGACCTGCCGGATGGTCTCATTACCGTCCCGGCATGTTGCAAATGTGGTGTTGATAACGCCGAGCAACTCATTGACAATATCGAAGACGGTGTTCAATGAGAGCGCAAGCCTTTCAAGGATCTCAGGAGAAGTAAGATTTTCCCTTCCTGCAGTTCGTCCCAGGACGAGCTGTACCACACGGCCGATGAGTTCTTTTTCCGATTGAACGGTATCAGATGCCGGCAGGAATCTGGTGGTGAGTTCATGCACTGTCGATATCCGCTGCTTCAGAGGCAGGTCTTTGAGTTCAGCAGCCAGGTAGTCTTCAATGGCGCGTGAAGCATCCTTGGGCGATGATGCATAGATTCTGGAGATCCCTTCAATAAGCTTCTCGATGGACGTCACGGTCTATCCTTTGTCATTGTCAGGCTTGAGGATGATCGTTTCAGCCAGGAAGTCCTCTTCATCGGTACTGCCCGGCGTATCACCACGATCGGATGTGTCTGAAGGTTGGCCTGCTTCTTTATCCGGATTCAGGATAACGGTAGCATCGCCGGCATTACTGCCGAGAATTATAGTCTCGGCAAAATCGTCATCCTGGCCGGGATCTTGCGGGATTCCCTGTTCCTGGGGTGATGGTGGCTGAACAGGTTCACTGCTGTGTGCAGTGTCGTTTCCTGATCTTGTACTGACCAGGACGCTTTCATGTTCAGGCCTCAGGAGTATCGTTTCTTCCAGATCGTCTTCAATCCCGCCGGGAGTCCCGTGTGAGCCTGAGTCAGGGACCGGCGGTTGAGGCTCAGGACTGTGTATATCTGGGACAATCTCATCCGGCTTCATCATGACGGTCTCAGGAATATCGTCATCGATCTTCTGCGGATGGAGAGCAGGGACATCATCGCCGGAGAGGATAACGGTCTCCAGCACATCCCCATCTTCTGAGTATCCTGTGCCGGGATCCGTTTCAGGCGATTGCTGACCTGTCTGGACAATGCGTGTTTCTTCCAGTTCACCCTCGAATGCCTGGCCTGATTGGGTATGAGCCATCGCATCCTCTGAGAGCACCACTGTTTCCTCGAGTGCATCTTCCCGACGCTGCGGCTGTGCAGACCATTTTGAAAGAATCTGCTGGAGGATCCCGGAGAGGGCAATATTGACGGACGCACCTACCTCTTGCTTGGCACGGGCCGGCCCCGGTTGGAACAGGGTGTTCCTGATCTCTTCCCGGAGATTCTCGAAGGCCTTCCAGAAATCTTCTTCTGATAATCGGGACTCACCGGAAACAGAGCTCTTCAATAAGGCCCAACCCAGGCCAAGGGCGTCTTGCCACAGGCAGGACCATTCTTCCGGCAGGGATTTTCCATGAGAATTCCAGAAGATATTCTCCGGGCCTAACAGGTGAGGATACTCATCCATCACCACCGACTCGTCAAAGGTCGTGGTAAGCGCATCGTGTCGTTGCAGGCCTTTTGCCAGTATGGTCGTTATATCCTTTGCTTGAAGGGCCTGATTCTCCAGGAGTCCGTGAAACCACAGGATGCCGAGGGCATAGTTGCTGGACAGCGGAGGTGTAATGGGTTGATGATCGAGCGCTGCTGTGCCGATATCCGTCAGGCTCGCCTGAAAATTCCAGAAGAAGGGCAGGAGGCTCTCCTGGTGTGAGAGGTTGATCCAGACCCTGTCGAGGCAGATATCTTGCGGGGTGTTCCACAAGGAAGAGGTGTCCGAAAAAACGATGCGGGCGAGTTGCCCCAGGAATGACAGTTTTAGATACAGGATCTCGAGGAAAAAACGATCCTCGTTTTCAAAGAGGAACGGAGAAAATTTTGCTGCACGAAGGGCAACGTTTTCGATGCAGGGAATCCTCCCGAAGAGTCTGTTTGTCTCGAGCCTGTCACGGAGTTCCTCGAATGATGCTCCACCGAGCATGGCCAGGAAGTCAATTGCATTAATGGATGCGGATTCGAGGATGAGCAGGTGAAACGGGTAAAAGGAAAAGGGGACGATTCTTGTAAGCGCCAGATCCTGCTCCCCGTAACACTCACCCTTCAGCGGGCACGCCGGGCAGGGGAACTCCTGGCCTTCAGCCTCGTTCAGGGAGCCGAAGCCGGTTATCATGTGATGAAGATCTTTTACGGACGCCGGGTCGGTGGTATCAGGCGAAGATGCATAGAACTCAGATCGCCCGGTAGTGTCCAGACACTCCCGGCAATACAGGTAGCGTCGCAAAGAATGTGAATATGCCTGAAGACCGCAGGAAATCAGCAGGTCGTCATCCGTGCAGAGCGTAAGGGGGTTCCCGCAGTGTGGGCAGGGGGGGTGGAAGAAGGTATCCCGGGACTGACAGTAGAAGAGCGGTTGGAACCGCCGTATATGGCCGTCTTCGCCGATCTGGTCCGCCAGGAGTATAGCGGAGCCATCTGCGCGGTAACTCTCATATGCCTTTTGCCAGCAGCGCTCCACCGTCTCGTTGTTCAGGGCGCTGCTCTTATCATCACCGAGCAGATAGGTGTCTTTGTCGAGCAGGAGGAAAACATGTTTTACGGGGCTACCATGGTCGCTTTCGATCTGAGCCTGAATGATTCGCGTCAATTGAGATGACTCGCTGATGAGGATGAACGGGAAATGCAGTGCTCCTCCGGCAATGGTCTCTTGGGAAATACAGGGGATGTGGAGTCGTGATATAGCTCTAGAAGGCTTTATATAGGGAAGTAAAGATGCCATAACCATTATAATTTAAAGGTAAATTGTATTACAATCAGCTGCGGGGATCTTTAGAAAGCTCCGCCATTAGGGGTGCAGTAGTGGTATGAAAGATTCTTTTTTCAGGCGCGAAGTGATATGCCCCTCTCGTTAAAAAAATAAATAAAATATCTTGTTGATGCCCTTTTGATCCATATTGAAGGGTACCTGAAGGAATGTCAAGCTGATTGTGGCAGTTAGATCCAATATCGACAGGAAAAATAAGCCGTTTCATTACTTGTCAGGAATGTCCCGGTGATACGGAAGCTGAGAGTTCAAGGCAGCATTTTCTCCGCCACAGGATGGACAGCAGATCTTGGGTATTGGTTTTGATAATATAGCCATCCTGGAACAGGGAAACGTGCAAAATCTTGATCAAGGCATACAAAATCGAAAAGTCCGATGAAAAAGATCAAAAAGGTGCTGTATACAGCCTTTAATAGATCACTGCTGCGAGATACCCCACAACCGATGCATTGTCCCCGGTTATATGTCCGGAGTGGGCATAGCGCAGCACCTTGGTGGAAGTCCTGCCGATGGTCTTGGCATAGAGCAGGGCAGTCACAATGGGGCCGCCTCCGCATGCCTCGCTTTGTGATCCCTCCAGGTCCCTGCTCAATCCTGCTGCATCAAAATCTTCAATCCTGCGGGCCACCTTGGAATCCATGAGCTCTGCCTTCTTTGACGAATGGAAATGAGACAGGTCGGAGCTCGCCACCAGCAGAACATCGTCGGGATTGTCAATTTCCTTTGCCAGGGTGCCTGCCAGGGCCTCACACAGAGGGTAATCCTGCTGGCCCATAATGAGCGGGCAGAGAGAGAATGATCCAAGGACCGTCTGCAGAAACGGCAACTGGATCTCGAGGGCATGCTCTGCTGTGTGTGCACGCTGATCGTCCTTTATGGTGCCGGTGGTTTTGAGGATTTTATCGCACAGGGCTTCGTCCACATCAATAATCCCGAGCGGGGTCTCGAAACCGCCTTTCGACCATACCGAAACAAACGGAAAGTACGCCCGGTGGGACGGGCTTATCACCACAACAGTGGAATAGTCATGGCCCAACAGAGTCTTGTAGGCATATGCAGCGACCGGGCCGGAATATATGTAGCCTGCATGGGGGCTGATGATGGCTGCGGGCTTTCGACCTATATCGGGGATGGACGCCTCTTGCATATACGTAGAGATATCATCCGTGAGTGTTTCAGGATGACCCGGGTACCAGCTCCCTGCAATGACGGATTTCCGAATGGGGCCTGTCATGACTGACCTCCTTTATAACCGGGGGATCGGGTATGTGGTCTAAGGTTGAAAATCAAGCAGGAGAATGCATCACTATGATAAAAAGAACATCAGCTACATAACAGGATAAAAAATTCGTATCCTGTTTACCCTTGTACCCTTAACCCCTGTATCTTGTAGACGTAAATTACGGGAATACCGGGATGGAGTCAAGGCCGGCGGTCTCTTTCAGGCCGAACATGATGTTCATGTTCTGAACTGCCTGGCCGCTTGCCCCCTTGGTGAGGTTGTCGATTACACTCACGATGACGGCCATTGAAGTTGTTTCATTCCTGGCCAGCCCTATGATGCATCTGTTCGTGGCCCTCACGTCCTTGGTGGAAGGGAACCCGCTCTGAAGAATGTGGACAAACGGGGAATCGTTATAAAAGGCGTCCAGACACTCCTTCAGGGTTTGTTCGTTCTGCTCTGTCCTCACGTAGATCGTTGAGAGCATGCCCCGGGAAATGGGGATCAGATGAGGGGTGAACTCAATGGTTACCGGCTTGGTGGCTGCCAGAGACAGTTCCTGTTCGATCTCAGGGATATGACGGTGAGATCTGCCCACCTTGTAAGCGGAAAAACTCTCGCCCGATTCACAGATATGGGTGGTGAGGCTCAACCCCCTTCCAGCCCCTGAAACGCCGCTCTTGCTGTCGACGATGATTCCTTCGGGACTGATCAATCCTTCCTTCAACAGAGGGATCAGCGGAAGGAGAACGCTGGTGGGATAACAGCCCGGGTTTGCCACAAGGGAAGCATCCCTGATCGTGTCCCGGTAGATCTCGCACAGTCCGTAGGCGGCAGAGCTCAAGAGCCCGGCACAGCTGTGCTTAGTATACCATTTCGTGTAGACCTGCTCGTCATGGATTCTGAAATCCGCACTCAGGTCAACGACCTTTACCGAGTCGAGGAGATCCGCGATGAAACCCATGCTGAGGCCATGGGGTAGACAGGAAAAGACAACATCACACCGGTTTTTTATCGATCCTGCGTCAAATTCCTCCAGTTCATAATCGGCGCACCCCTGGAGAAACCCGAGAACTTCAGAAATGTTCTTTCCGTTATACTGGCGGGATGAACAGTAGGTTATCCTGGCATGCTCATGATTCTGTAAAAGTCTGATGAGCTCTGCACCGGTATACCCTGTGGCGCCCAGGATACCTACTGATAGAGACAATGGTGATTACCTCTTGGAGAACTGAGGTCGTTTACGTGCCTTGTGAAGCCCGAATTTTTTCCTCTCCACCATCCTTGGATCTCGGGTGAGGAATCCTGCAGATTTGAGTTTGGGCCGGTATTTTTCGACGTCGAATTCAGCCAGGGCCCTTGATATGCCATGACGGAGAGCCCCTGCCTGGCCAGAAATGCCCCCGCCGCTGACGGTGGCAAGGATATCAAACTGCCCCCTGGTCTCGGTTACATCAAAAGGCTGCATTGCTGACATCTTCAGTGTTTCTCTGTCAAAGTACTCATTCATGGGCTTACCGTTTACCGTGAATTCTCCGGTGCCGGGCAGCAACCATACCCGGGCGGTAGCATTTTTCCTTCTTCCAGTGGCATATGTCCGTTCTGCCATAAATATCCTCTCTTATAGATTAATCTCTTGAGGCATCTGAGCTTCGTGTGGGTGTTGCTCTCCTGCATAGACCTTGAGCTTCTTGAACATAGATCTTCCGAGACTGTTCTTGGGGAGCATACCCTTGACTGCATGCTTGATGATCTCTTCGGGGTTCTTCTCGAGAATCTGCTTGGCAGATTTTCCTTTGATCCCGCCGACATACCCGCTGTGATGATAGTACATCTTCTGATCCAGCTTGTTGCCTGTGAGCTTCACCTTGTCCGCATTGACAATCACGACAAAATCGCCAACATCGGTGTGAGGCGTGTACTCAGGTTTTGTTTTTCCCCGCAGGATGGATGCAACATCAGCTGCCAGCCTTCCCAGCACCTTGTCCGTTGCATCGACGAGCACCCAATTTCTCGGGACCTCACCCTTTTTTGCGCTGAATGTACTCATACATGTAACTCCTTAACCGCTAAATAGGGCTCGGATATAGCTGATGAAGGGGTGGATGTCAAGTGTTGATCAAGCAATCATCATCGATTATTATAACTTTTATTCGCGATGGATTCATCCAGGCCCTTTCGAGGCGATGTTTGAGAATGCAATCTCCCAGGATCAGATCTTCCCTTCTTCAACGCCGTGGCATGCGATGAGTCTTCCCGAATCGTATTCAGCCATGCCTGGTATCTCTGCTGAACATCTGTCAAAGGCATACGGGCACCGGTTGTGGAAGACACATCCGGACGGGAGCTCGATGGGAGTGGGGACCTCTCCTTTGAGTTTGATGTGATCGGCCTTCTTTGTCCCCAGGACCGGGATGGCGCTCAAGAGTGCTTTTGTGTACGGATGGCGCGGATGTGAGAAGAGCTCTTCTGTTTTTGCCAGCTCGCAGATGGTTCCCAGGTACATCACGGCAACACGGGTGCTGATATGTTTCACAACAGACATATCATGGGTTATGAACATGTAGGTCAGCCCGCGGTCTTCCTGGGCATCCATGAACAGATTGAGGATCTGCGCCTGAATGGATACGTCCAGTGCAGAGATAGGCTCGTCCGCCACGATGAATTCCGGCTCCACCATCAAGGCCCTGGCGATGCTGATCCTTTGACGCTGACCGCCGGAGAATTCATGAGGGTACCGTGAAGCCCAACTCGGGTCCACACCCACCTGCTCCATTACCTCCGAAACCCGTTCTTTCGCTTGTGCAGCTGAGATGCCGGGATTATGGAAAAGCATGGGTTCCATCAGTGTCTGTTCCACCTTCATGCGGGGGTTCAGGGATGCATAGGGATCCTGAAAGACCATCTGCATCTTTCTGCGGTACGGGAGCATCTGCCGTGAATTTTTGCTGTCGATCCTCTTTCCTAAGTAGAATATCTGTCCACCGTCTATGGGGTACAGGCCGAGTACCGCCCTTCCAAGGGTAGATTTGCCGCAACCGGACTCTCCCACGACAGAGAAGGTCTCCCCGGAAAAGATGGACAGGCTCACGTCATTGAGTGCGTGAACGATGGTTTTCTTGAGATTGATGCGCATGTTTTCCAGCCGGAGCTGCTCTAAGAACCCGCCCGATATATCGAAGTGCTTGGTAAGATTCTGCACATCAAGCAGGGGAACTGCCCGGTTCATAGATCCTCCTTTGAATCCTGGTCCATCAGGTAGCAAGCCACCGACCTGTTGTATTTTTCATAATAGGTAAATGGTGGTACGTGCTTTTCACAGACATCCATGCGCAGTGGACACCTGGGATGGAAGGAACATCCAGGCGGTATACTGAAGAGAGAGGGCATCATCCCCGGGATCTGGTTCAGCCGTTTGCCCAGGTGATCGCTGCCGGGCAGGGCATTGATCAGTCCCTGTGTGTAGGGGTGTTTCGGATCGCTGATGATGGTGCCGGTATCGCCCATCTCCACAATCTTGCCGGCGTACATGACCGCTATCTTCTGTGTTATCTGGGATACCACGGCGAGATCATGGGTGATGAGGATAAGGCCGGTCTTTTCCGACTTACACAGCTCCAGGAGGAGATCGAGTATCTCTGCCTGGATAGTCACATCCAGGGCTGTTGTGGGCTCATCGGCAATGATGAGTGACGGGTCGGTGAGCAGGGCGATGGCAATGACAATCCGTTGCCTCATCCCGCCAGAGAATTCATGGGGATACTGGTCCAGTCTCTTTTCAGGTGAGGGGATATGCACCTTTCTCAATTTCTCGAGGGCGATCCTGCCGGCTTCTTCCTCGCTGATATCCATATGGGCCTGCAGCGTCTCCACCATCTGGGTCCCTATGGTCAGTACCGGGTTGAGCGTCATCATGGGGTCCTGGAAGATCATACTGATCCTGTTACCCCTGATGATCCGCATCTCTTCCTCGCTGAGGTGTGCAAGATCTTTACCCTCGAAGAGGATTCGTCCGGATGCGATGTATCCCGGCTTGCTGATGAGATCGATTATGGAAAAGCCGGTCACGGATTTGCCGGCACCGCTCTCACCCACGAGGCCCATCCGTTCCCCGGGGTTGAGGGAGAAACTCACCCCGTCCACAGCGGTCAGGTCACCGAAGCGAAGTGCGAATCGAACCACGACTTCTTCAAGTTCCAGCAGGTGCTCCATTGCCTATCCTTTGTATAGTTTCGGGTTGAGCACGTCCCTGAGCCAGTCACCCAACAGATTGATAACGAGTATGAGTATGACGAGGAAGATGCCCGGGAACAGGGTAATCCACCATGAACCCGAGAAGATGAATTCAAAGCCGGAGTTGATGAGCGATCCTAAAGAGGGCCTGGTAACTGGCATGCCCAGACCCAGGAACGACAGTGCAGCTTCGCTCATGATGGCGTTGGCCACCTGGACCGTTGAGATCACGAGAACCGGGGACAGCGTATTGGGCAGGATATGGCGCCACATGATCCGCTGTGTATTAAACCCGATAACCCGCGCAGCCTCGACATATTCCTTCTTTTTTTCCGCCAGAACGGATGCCCGCACCGTGCGGGCATACTGGGGCCATTCCGCAAGACCGATCACTAAAACGAGCATGGGAACGGCAAACCTCTCGTACATGGCAACCCCGAACGCCGCCTGGAATATGGCACTCAAGAAGATGGCCACCATCATGGTGGAGAATGAGAGCTGTACGTCTGCCATGCGCATGAGGAAGGAGTCGATCCTGCCTCCGAGGTATCCGGAGGTCAGCCCGATAAGAACGCCCAGGAATGCCTGCAGGAGCACTGCAAAACAGCCGATGATAATGGAGATGCGCATTCCGTAGAGCAGGGTGCTCAACAGGTCTCTTCCCTGACTGTCGGTTCCCAGGATAAACTCGGCCGTGCCTTTCTCCATCCACATGGGAGGCATTTCAGCGTTGAGCACATTGATGGAGGCGGACTCATAGGGATTGTGGGGTGCTATTACAGGAGAAAGGAAGCTTACCATAAAAAGGAAACACAGGATGATAAAACAGATCATGGCAACAGGATCCCTTAAAAAACTGTAGAGCATGTACGATTGCCTGATGCGTTTTAATCTTCCCATTACTTGCTCCCCTGTATCCTCACCATGGGGTTGACCAGGCCGTATATGATATCCACGATGGTGTTGACCACCACGAATATGACTCCCACCACCATGAGATAGGCCACGAGCAGGGTCGTGTCTGCACGTTCCACTGCCTCTATGAACAGAAAGCCAAGACCCTGCCACTGGAAGACCGTCTCGGTCAGGATGGTGAACGCGATCATGGTCCCCAGCTGCACTCCGCCCACGGTGATGACCGGGAGCAGCGTGTTCTTGAAGGCATGTATGAACCAGATACGTCTTTTTCGGAGCCCTTTTGCCCAGGCGAACTTGATGTACTCCGTTTCAAGGATCTCCATCATCTGGGAGCGGATGAGCCGGATGAACAGGGGGAGCATAATGGAGGACAGGGCGATACTCGGCAGGATCAGATGTTTCCACCCGTCAAGGGTTAACAGGCCGCTTCCCCACCCGCCGATGTACACGAGCTGTCCCCGTCCATAGGAAGGAAGCCAGTGCAGTTCCACGGAAAAAATATAGATGAGCATGATGGCAGTGAGAAAGACCGGTATGGAAACCCCTACAATGCTCAGGCCCATAATGGTGCGGGACAAGATGCTTCTGGGCTTGATGGCACAGTAGATCCCGAGCGGAACAGAGGCAAAGATAATGATAAGAGAACTGACGAAAACAAGCTCGAGTGTTGCCGGGGCCTTTGCCAGGATGACCTTCAATGCGGGTTTCTTGAAGAAGAACGACATCCCTACATCGCCCTGAACAGCCTTGCCCAGGAATCGGACATACTGGGTAAGAAACGGGTCGTTCAGCCCCATCTTTTCCCGCAGGGCCTCCCGCTCGGCTGCGGAAACCGAGATGCCCACGATGTCACGGACAGGATCGCCAATGGCGTGCTGGATGGTAAAACACAGAAAGCTTATCACGAGCATCACAAAGATGCCCTGGGTGATTCTTCTTACGGTAAAGGCAAACATCAATCCATCTAGTTGCATAAACAGGAGCATATATCAACAGATATATGCTCCTGTGTCTTCTTCCCGAATGATCAGATTACATCAGGATTAATCGAGCACCAGGTCTCCGAAATAGGGGAAGTTCATCACATTGACAATGGGTTCGATATTGAGGTTTTTCTTACCCGCCCATGAGAGATTCTGCCAGTGGAGCGGAACGTATGCCGCGTCGTCGTAGAGGATCTGCTCCACCTCCTGCAGCATGGCCGAGCGTTTGTCCGGGTCTGTCTCGGTCTGGCTTGCGAGTACAAGTTCGTCTACCTTGGGGTTGCAGTAGTTTCCGCTGTTGTACTGGCCGTAGCCGGTTTCCTTGTTCGGACACATCACGAGGAATTCTGAGTAGTTAGCCGAGTCCTCGGTGTCAGGATGCCAACCTATCATCTGTATGTCGGCCACCTGGGCATCGAACTCATCCCAGTACTGGGCCTTGGGCATGGTCTTGAGGTTTACCTTGATATTGATCTTGGCCAGCATGGAAACCACGGCCTCTGAGATCTTCTCGTCGTTGACATAACGATTGTTCGGCGCGATCATGGAACAGGTAAATCCATCTGCATAGCCGGCCTCTTTCATGAGCGCCTGTGCCTTTTCCAGGTCATACCGGGGTTTGAGGTCGGGCTTGTATCCGGCGAAGCCCACGGGCGCCTGCTGGGCGGCGGCAGTGGCCGTTCCCTTCATGATAGTCTCCACGATCCCCTCGTTGTTGACGGCATAGACAATGGCCAGGCGCACCTTGGGATCTTTGAACTCGGGACGCCTGTTCTGATTGAGCTGGAAGGTGATGATCCTGCTCCCGGACATGGTTATCAGCTGCGAATTCTCGCTGTTTGCAACCCGGTCATAATCCTGGGGAGGTACCGGCATGATGAAGTCCACGTCACCCGAGAGCAGCGCCGCCACCCTGGTTGCATCGTTCTTGATAGGGGTAAGGACAATCTTGTCCACATTGCCCGGGGAATTGATATCCCAGTAGTCCGCAAACGCCTCGAATACGGTCTCCACACCCTGTTCTCTCTTGGTTACCATATATTTCCCGGTGCCGGATTCATGGGAAAGGGCGAAGGAAGGGCCTGTTTTGACAATGGCATCCTTGGGATTCCCTGACTCGTCAGTCCCGGTGTAGAAGGCACTGTCCATGGGGAAGATATAGGTTGCCATGTTGAGAACCAGGGAGTAGGGCTTTTTGGTCACCAGGTCGCAGGTATAGTCATCAATGACATTCACCCCTTCAAAGGGTTCGAACAGGCCTTTGAAATCCTGGCTCTTCTTCAGCCGTTCCACGGTCCACTTCACATCCTTTGCCGTAAAGGGATTGCCGCTGTGGAATTTCACACCCTCGCGCAGGAAGAACCGCATGGTATTATCGTCGATGCGTTCCCATCTCGTAGCGAGTCTCGGCTCGAGGTCCATGGTCTTTGTCCAGCGGATGAGCGGGTCAAAAACCATATGGGAGTATTGAAGCATTCCGCCGGAGAGCTGTACATGGGGATCCAGTGATACCGGGTCCGCATCCATGGCCAGCTTCAAGGTCTTTCCGGCAAGTGCCACTTCTCCTTCTTCTTTCTTCTGCATTGTCATGACCACGATGATGGCAATAATGACAAGCCCGATAATAAACCAAAGAGATTTCTTCATCCTC